>Ga0067045_1002381_pt1 | contig 289290 bp, 235 predicted proteins | sample TerdegcTABiofilm_FD_59184 | JGI IMG/M metagenome (GOLD analysis project Ga0067045, IMG submission 59184) | Combined Assembly of (Gp0054472, Gp0054536) Wastewater bioreactor microbial communities from Singapore -Terephthalate degrading... | reverse complement strand
AAATAGTTGAAGGAGAAGGGTGATAAACTGATAAAACGGGCAAGGGTGAAATATGTCCTAAACACAGTACTCCGGAGATTCCTGATAAAAAAATAGTTGCTTTTTTACATAACAGGTAATAAGGTTAAAAAATATTTCATTTATTTTTGGCTACTAAGGTTAAAAAAAAAGAATAAGGTTACCTGAAGAATTACGAAACCTTATTTTTTCATGTCAACCTTAGTAGAATAATGATGAACAAAATTGCAGACCTTATTACATTAATAGATAATGGATCGTTAAAAGAGTGAAGTCACTTGTATTCCGATAATAAGTTGAGACACTTTTCGATTGATTCATGTCGCTAGGGTTTAATACTTTATTAATAATTACTCATCTTTTCTATCAACCAAAACTTTATTTTGGACAAAAATGATTTTACATCTATTTTATTCCTGAGCACATTGTCATACGAAAAATTAAATTAGCTGCGAATTCAAATTTATTTTTTCATATTTCCAGATAAAAAAAGAACACTTTCATTACCAAAGGCAGGTGGAGCTATGAATAAAACAATATTAGGTGGACTCAGTCTTTGTCTTCTCTTCCAATTCGGTTATTCCCAATTCACCGATCTGCCTCGTCAACTGACGCCTGAAGAACAATTATTACTGCATAATTATCAACCTCCACAATACCATGAAGCTTTAGCGAATCCCCCGGCTCATGCCGTGAGAACACTGGCGGAATGGGAAGAACTACAAGCGGTAATGGTCACCTGGACCAGCTTCCAGTACATTCTCAGCCAAATTATCGACTACGCCCAGGATGAATGTCTGGTGTACGTGGTTTGTAGCGATTCGAACGCCGTAAAAAACTATCTCATTAACCGGGGAATACCCATTCAGAATATTAAGTTCATCATCGCCTCCTTCAATTCTATCTGGATTCGGGACTATGGTCCCTGGACGGTGTATAGCCAACCGGGAGATACGCTGGGGATTGTAGACTGGATTTATAATCGCCCCCGACCCTATGATGACCTTATACCCGGAATTTTTGCCAATCTCATTCAGGCACCGCTTTATGCAACTACAACTCCGCCCAATGAGTTGATCCATAGCGGTGGAAATTTTCTACCCGACGGACACGGCAGTGCTTTTTCCTCTAAACTTATTCTCCAGGAAAATCCAGGAAAAACCGAAGCCCAGATCGACACCATCATGAAAAATTATATGGGCATCCACCGCTACATTAAATTGAATGTTCTACCTTACGATGTCATTCATCATATCGATATGCATATGAAACTACTGGATGAAGAAACGCTGCTGGTCGGGGAATATCCGCCAGGGATATCAGATGGGCCTCAAATTGAAGCAAATTTAAATTATATTCTCACTCATTTTAAAACCTGCTATGGCCGGGATTATCGAGTAGTCAGAATACCTATGCCACCCGATCAATATGGAAGATATCCCAGCTCAGGCGGTGATTACCGTACTTATACCAATTCTATCATCATTAATAAAACGATTATTGTCCCTACTTATCAATTGACCTATGACACCACCGCTTTCCGTATTTATCGACAGGCCATGCCCGGCTACCGAATTGTGGGTATCGATTGCAATTCGATCATCCCTTCTTTGGGCGCCATCCACTGTATTGTGAAAGAGGTGGGTGCCTATGAACCCATCCAGATTTCTCACGCCCCTTTGTTTACTATCAGAGATACGCTTCAGGCCTATCCAATAGTTGCCCGCATCCAAAATAATAGTGGCATCCAGCAGGCCGAAGTCTACTGGTCGGTGGATACCAGCTCAGGTTTTACAGCGGTGCCGATGACGCCAACGGTCAATGACACTTTTGTAGCCGAGATCTCCAGACAGGCTGGCTATAACCAAATTTTTTATTATATCTCCGCCCATTCCAATACGGGAAAGATTATCACCCGCCCGCTCACTGCTCCTCAGGGATTTTATACCCTACAGATCGAGGCAATCACCAGTGTTGATGACAAACACCCGATGGTCAGCCACAGTCCGATATTATATTCAAATTATCCTAATCCGTTCAATCCAACCACCACCATAAGCTGGCATTTACCAGTAGCGGGGAAGGTTAAACTATCCATATATAATTCGGCAGGACAAAAAATATCGCAGTTAATCGACCAAGAACAACCGGCTGGCGACCACCAGGTTGAGTTCAGAGCCACGGAATTTGCCAGCGGGATTTATTTCTATTGCTTGTCGGTTGAATCGTCCATAAAACAGACCATCAACTACAGCGAGACTCGGAAAATGTTATTGATAAAATAACCGGTAAGAAATTATTTTGATTAAAGAATTTTTATTTGACAGGCTTCTTTAAAGTCAGGGCAGTTAAAGCAGGTTTAATTTTAGCGTTCTTCTCTTTTTCTTCTTTCATCTGGTTCCATACTACCAGCGATTCCCCAGTATTTGTATGCTCGATACTACGTCGAACTTCATCCAGCCATTTCTTAATCTCAAGAATACTGAATGGTTTTTTGAATATCTTGCACCCTAAATCCCGAGCGATATCAAGTGCCGGATCTCCCCAATCGCCAGACATCACTGCAATCTTTTTTACCTTACAGCCATAAGAAAACTGTCTCTGAATAAATTTTACTCCACTGGTTCCAGGCATATTTAAATCAGTAATTATAACATCCGTACACCCCTGATCTTTCGGACACACACAATCGTCCGAAAAGTAGAGAGGACAATGATCAGGTTGCTGAAAGGCTGCTACCTCGTATCCTTCCTGGTGCAGATAACTGCTTAAAGTCATCCGGATAAGTTCGTCATCATCAAAAATAAATACTCTAATCGCCATTCGTCATTCTCATTCTAAAATCAAAACAATATTATATACGGCACATTATTGTCAATCTTTAGTCGTTTTGATGCCGTACCAATCAGACTACATCGTCGGAAACGCCTCTAACCGACACTGATTTTCTCAAACAAGGGGGCTCCTCAACCCGGGGAGCAATAGCAAGAGCTTAATCTATAAAACCTAAGTTCTTATGACTAAGACTTTGGTTTACTGGAATCTTTGTTTTCCTGGTTCTCCTGATCGTCCAAACGAAACAAATCCTCAATCAAAGCATCAAGATTTTTCAATTCTTCTTCTTTTAACTTTGATTGATCAGCCAGTTTGGAATTGGACACTTTTTCTTTGAGCGATGTCAATATACTCATCGAACCTCCTTGTCATCCTATGAATACGAATTTCCTTCAATAGGATAACATCGGATGATTTTTCATTTTATTTAGCCATTTTCTTACTTTTTTCATCCTTGCTCTAATTACTTATTTCCTGGTCAACAAGAATCAAAAAACTTACCTCAATTAATTTTCAAATTTAACTTATTAAAACATTCAAAAAATTGATCTGCGTCAAATACTGGAAGAAAACAGGTCGATTTTTGACAAATAAACAAGGCCGATCGATTTTTTAGCATTCTATCTTTAAAAAGGAGGGGATTCAGAAATTCAGGGACCTGATCTGCTATAACCTGTACCACTATCTTATTGGGCAGGTATACGCTATACCATAAAGTTTGCAGATCAAATTTCTCCTGTTTATTTGACAGGGAAAGGGTAATTTCCACCGGAGAAAAATGATAAAACAATAAAGCCAGCGTCAACGATGGAACAGCAGCCGCTTGATTTTCTAAATCCGATTTTGCCGTTTGAAAGATGATTTCTGTTTTCTTCGACCACTCTTCGTTTCCCGTATAGTGATATAAACGAAGAAGATTCAGGCACATGACATGATTGCCGGACGGAGTGGCGGCATCATATACCTGTTTTTGTCGGACAAACAAATTCTGATAACGGTGGTCTGAAAAATAAAAGCCCCCGGCGTGTTCATCCCAAAAATTCTGCAAAACGTAGTTGCTCAAAACGAAAGCTTTCTCAAAATAATTTCTGCTTTGAGTCACTTCAAATCCATCCAAAAGACATTGAATGACAAAGGCATAATCATCAATATATCCCATCAATCGATGTGAAGAATCCTTCAGAAGGTGGAGCAAGGAACCATCAGATTGAATATAGTTATCGATGATATATTGCATTGCTTTCTCCGCCGAGGCACGATAGATATCATTACCGGTAATTTGATATACTTGCCATAAGGCCGAAATCATCATGCCGTTCCAATCAGCTAATATTTTATCATCCCGCAGAGGTGGTACACGTTTGCTTCTTACCTGTAATAATTCAAGGCGAGCCTTTTCTATCTGCGATTTCACGTTAGCGGAATTTAGCCTTACATCCGTTAGCAGGCTTTCCAGAGGGCGCTCAATATGCAGAATATTTTCATCCTCAAAATTTCCAGCCGGGGAAATATTATAGTAAGTACAAAATATTTCTTTTAAATCTTTATCCAGTAATTCGGTCATTTCATCATACGACCACAAGTAATATTTACCTTCCTGTCCTTCACTATCGGCATCCAGAGAAGAGTAAAAACCACCAGCCGGATCGGTCAATTCTCGCTGCACAAAATTCGCAGTTTCTTGCGCAACGCGAAGGAAAAACTCCTCTCCGGTAAGACGAAAAGCATCTGCATATATTCCAATTAGTAAAGCGTTATCATAGAGCATCTTTTCAAAATGGGGAACCAACCATTTCTCATCGGTGGAGTAACGATGAAATCCCCCACCAATCTGATCATATATTCCTCCATTGGCCATTTTTCTGAGAGTAAAGAGCACCATTTCCCGTGCCTCTTTTACTCCTGTGTAGTGGTAATACGCCAGTAAAAACTTCATATCACTCACATGTGGAAATTTAGGAGCTGGAGTAAAGCCCCCGTATTTTTGATCAAAACTGCTTTTTAGATAATGATAAAAATTTTCCAGCACGGCTGCACTATCCGGCATCTGATCATCGCGTGGTGTCTTTTCAAGCGTCTGAAAATAGTGGCGGATTTCTTCAGCATTTTGCTGAACTTTCTGCGGTTCATTTTGATAAATATCATCAATGCGTTGTAATAATTCCGGAAAACTGATCATTCCGTAACGAGGAGTGGCCGGAAAATACGTGCCACCATAAAAAGGGACTTTATCGGGAGTCAGAAATACCGTCAACGGCCATCCACCTCTACCAGTGGTCATCTGCACAAAAGTCTGATAAAAATGATCCACATCTGGATATTCTTCCCGATCTACTTTGATATTCACAAAATGATTGTTCATCAAACTGGCAATCTGTTCATTCTCGAACGATTCATGCGCCATCACATGACACCAGTGACAGGCAGAATAACCGATGCTCAACAAAATAGGCTTATTCTCCTGTCGAGCCCTGGTAAAGGCTTCTTCACCCCAGGGATACCAATCGACCGGATTTTCGGCGTGCTGCAAAAGGTATGGACTCTTTTCTGCAGCCAAACGATTTTTAGGAGTAGTTTTCTTTCTATTTATATAATTCATACCATTTCCTTCCTTCAATTAATACTGACTTTTCCGTCAATGCTGATTCTTATAAAAACTAAAAAAAATAATATTTTTTAAATTCAATCATTTCCAGAAGTTCCCTTTGTGATCAGGTATGAACATCATTTTGCTCGGCACAGGAGATAAAGGATTGGCAACCAATTTTTTTTCTGCTTTTTAGCGCCACTTCAATTTTCCGACAAAACCCAAAGGCGCTACAAGCAAATAATGCAGGAGATAACCAATTTCAAAAATTAGAAAATTTTTAAAGGTTAAAGATTCCCTGAAAACCTGACCGCTTTTTCGGAGGGTAAAATAATCGATTAAAAATTTAACCAGGAGAGCGAATATGGCTGGATAATAAAAGAAGGGCATGAGCCATAGAATGAAATTAGAGAGGTGAAAACAAAAATAGGCTGATTTAACCGAGAAGGGATAAAATTTCCCGGCAGAATGATGACGCCGGCGTTGGATAATAAATTCACGGAGTGAAGAAGGAATACGGGTATATCCCCATCCCTCGGCACGCAGGCAAATCCCGCTGGAAAAACCTGCCTGATGCATTTGATACAACAACAGATCATCATCCCCGCTCAGGGAATGTGAAATGGTTGAAAAACCTCCCACCTGCTCATAGGCCTGGCGAGTGTATCCCCAACTGGTACCGAATGCTAAGAATGGTTTTTGATGACCTACCGCCGACGCCGCAATACTCCAGGCCAGCAATCGTTCCGGCAGAAGATAAGTGGATAGCAATGAATCATTGGAGTGAAACTTGGAAATATTCAACAGAACCTCAATACCGCTCGAAAAATAGTCGTTAAAGGTCTGCACATAAGCAGGACCGGTCTGGACGTCTGCATCCATCAAAATCAGATTGGGATAACGAGCGACTTCGATACCTTTTTGCAAGGCATATTTTTTAGGGGAAAAGTTGAGTGGAGTTTCTTGGATATGGACTAAATGCAGTGGGATATTTCTCGAAAAGAATTGCTGAACAATATAGGCCGTCTGATCTGTGCAACGATCTGCCACAACCACTATTTCAATTTTATCGGACGGATAATTTTGCAGAAATAAGCATTCCAGGGTGTGACCAATATATTTTTCCTCATTATGGGCCGCAATAATAATTGAAAATTGACCAGCCGGCTGAGCGGAGGATGGCAACTGATTTTTTAATACTATTTGTAAACCTCGCCATAACCAGGTAACAAAATATAAATAAAAGAGGAAAAAAAGTAAAAAGAGATAAGGAAGTAAGGTGAAAAAATTCATCGATTATAGGACCAGCGCAGTTTATTTCGGAAATCTTCGCCCCAGGCTAATTTATTTCTTAACAATGCAAAATAATCACTGTTGGGATACTTTACCAATCGAGCATTAAAAGGAGCACGGGTTATTTCAAGAATAGTGCGACTGGGAACTTCGCGAATATCCTGATTATCTCCAGAAATAATAACCTGGGGAAAATCGGTGAAAATTTGAGCTCTAATCTTTGATTCAGCCGGAATAATCACCGGTCGATTGGTCAGGGAATGGGGACAGATGGGATTTAAGATAATACAGTTGTTGGTAGGAACAACAATCGGACCGCCAGAAGAAAGGGAGTAACCGGTAGAACCAGTGGGAGTAGAAATAATCAGACCATCGGCAACGTAATCATTGAAATACCGATTGTCTATTTCTACCCGCACTTCGATCACCCGAGTAGAGCGTCCTTTTTCCACTGTAATCTCGTTCAGGACAACCATAGGATGATTACTCTGAGGAAATACACCCTGAAGTAACAGGCGTTCTTCAATAATATAATTTCCAGCCTGAATTAATTTCAGCGCCTGTGCAAAGTCCTCATACTTTACTTCGGTTAAAAAACCCAGGCCTCCCACATTAATGGTTAAAATAGGTGTTTGATGTTCCCGCACAATCTGTACTGTTCGCAGGACGGTGCCATCTCCACCAAAACAGAATATCATGTCACAGCGGGCTGGAATTTCTTTCGCCGGTATTACTTGACAATCCGCCGCTGGTTTAAGCCCACTATCCACTATGTCCTGCGGACAATATACTTCCATCCCCTGTTTGAGTATAGATTCTAAAATTTGAGAAAAATGATTCTGGATAAATTCCTTATATGGATTAACAAAAACGCCTATTCTCATCATATCAAGTTCACCTCACTATCCAAGGAGAAAAATAACATCACTCATGACATTTATTGACGGTATCATGGACAATTTCACTCGTAGCAGCTTCTCAATCATTGTCGCATATGGCTTGTTTAATTTTTTTAGCCAGATACTTCATAATATAGACAATTTAAAACTATTTATCCCAGTTAAAACTGACTCTGAATTGGAATTAAATTAGCACAAACTGTCGGAGGTGTCAATAGTCGATTTTGATGATTTGAATGATGGTGAAAAATTATACTTGAGATCTAATTCTCAAAGAAGCCCACTATTTTTTTTCGATTATTCCCCCGATCTCAAAAATGATCATCCTTCTTATTTCTCTTATAAAAAACTCTATTTCTATATATCAATCATCGTTCAAGATAATTTGCAATATATAGGGCCCGTTTAATTTTATTGGTTGGGGTTTTTATGAATGGTTCTGGTTGAGCAATAATTTTATTAATTTGGGAAAAAGATGGCAATTTAAGATTGGTATCCAGGCGAATTTTTTCCAGGATTTTCTCAATTTCTTCAGCCTGGATGGTATGTTTTTGGGCATTGAGAACAGTCTGGATGTAATCATAATCCAGATACACCAGGGCGATCAAAAGGCCATCCTTCAGATATACCAGTGCTTCTTCAACAAACATCGATTCGCGCAATTTATCCTCCACAATCTCAGGATAGATGTTTTCTCCCGAGGGCCCCACATACACATTTTTTATCCGACCCTTGATAAAAAGATAGCCTTCCCGATCCAGATAACCAAGGTCGCCGGTCCTCAACCAGCCATCGCTGGTAAAAACTTTCTTAGTTGCCTCCGGATTTTTATAGTAACCCTGCATCACATTGGGGCCTTTCACTAAAATTTCGCCAACGCCGGTTTTCCGATCGGGTCGATCAATTTTAATCTCAACATTCTCGATGGCGCGCCCTACCGAACCAAATTTCAAATTTGTATAATAATCTCCTGAGACCAACGGGGAGCATTCGCTTAATCCATATCCAATGGCGTAAGGAATTTTGGCCTCCCGCAGAAATAATTCTACTTCCTGGTTCAGGCTGGCTCCGCCAATCACAAAACTATCTAATCGTCCCCCAAAGGAATCCATTATTTTCTGTCCGATCTTTTTGTAAATCAGCCGTCGGCCGAAATTAAATCTTACTAACAACTGCAACACTCGCCGCTGGCTTAATTCAGGCAATACTTTTTTATGAAATACTTTTTCTAAAACCAACGGCACTCCTGTCACTACTGTGGGACGTACCTTCTCCATGGCATCCAATAGAATTTTTGGTGATGGCTTACGGTCAATGAAAAAGATAGAAGCACCTCGCGATAATCCTCCCAAAAAGCTGGTCGTACAACCATACGCATGCGCTAAGGGCAGTAGATTTAAGACCACGGTGTGCTGATCGATTCTTCCCATGGTGTTCGGACCACCCTGTGAATTCAACACAATATTTTTATGAGTGAGCATCACCCCTTTCGAATGTCCCGTTGTGCCCGAGGTGTAAAGAATTTCGGCCAGATCATCTTCCTTAACTTCTTTTCCTTTCTCCAAAATACCTCTTTCACCCTGGTATGGAAAATCTTTACCTTTTAAAACAGTCAGGGAATCGAGTGCAATAATCAATTTGATATTTTTCAGGGCGGCCAGGTCCATCGATTGGTAAAATTTTTCATCCATACATACCGCTACTGCTTCTGAATGATTAAGGATGTGATTGATGTCTGACTCCGGAAATTCAGTCAGGACAGGGACGGCTACTGCCCCCATGGCGGTGATGGCTAAAAAAGCTATACACCAATTTGGCGAATTTTCCCCTAATAGTAAAACATTTTGTCTGGCATGAATCCCATTTTTCTCGAGACAACTCTGCAGCTGGGCAATCCTCTGCCCCATTTCTGCATAGGTCAGGGGAGAATTACCCACTAATCCAATCGCGGGATTATGAGGATAGCGGGAGAGAACATGATGGAGATAATAATAGATGGTAAGTTTTTTAAGCTCTTTTTCCATGAGTTAATCCTTAACTTGGGAATGTATGATAATAAAATATAATTTTTTTTCAGAAAAATTACCAAAAATTTTTTTTTCTAAATAATCACTCATACCCAAGTCTCCTTTCTCTTTGCTTATTTTATTGCGAATCATAAAAACATTCAATATTTTCACTTCCTGAAAGCGAATGTTTAAAATGGAGCATAAAATCTCGGAGAAAATAATGAAACCTTTTTTTTCTATTTTGATGATGTTCGGTTTATCCATGGCTCTCATTGTTTCCAATTTATTTGCGCAGGAAAACAATCAAGAGAAATCGGCGAAAGACACTACTAAAACTACTTCTACAAATGAAGAAAAATCCAAAGCAAAAAAACCGAAAGAACCTAGTTTTGCAGAAGTTATTGAAGGTTTTCTAAAATCAGAGGGACTATTTACTTTTTATTCCAGTGAGAAGGAAGGGAAAGTTTATTTAGAAATCAGGCAGGATCAATTCGGGCCGACTTACTTATGCAATATTACCCGGCAGGCGGGGGATGCCAGCCTTTTTGATAGCGGGGCCATGCTGGACGAATTTCCTTTTTTCGTAAAAATCGCGGGCAAAAATGTTCAATTTATTCGCCAAAACGTGGCATTCCGAGCCACTCCAGGTTCCGCCATAAAAAAGGCTATAGAAAATAATATCTCCCATTCGATCTGGGCGAATGCCAAAGTGGCCAGTCAACCTCATCCTGAAATTGGGAGCATTCTGATCGACGCCGCCGAAATATTTTTAAACGATTATAATATGGTGGGACATTTAACCTCTGAAGCGAAAACACCATATACCTTTGATAAAGAGAATAGTTTCTTTTCAGAATTAAAAACTTTTCCACTGAACAGCGAGATTGAAGTAACTTTGCATTTTAAATCCAGTAAACCCCAACCGCTCTTTAACCTGGCGGATTCCCGGAGTATGCTGCACCGTTATCACTATAGTCTATCTGCTTTGCCAGAAACCGGCTACCAGCCTCGGATAGCGGATGACCGCATTGGTCATTTTCTGACCATTTACCAGGACTACAGTTCACTGTTGGAAGACACTCCTTACAAATATTACATCACCCGCTGGAACCTGGAAAAATCCGAACCAAAGTTTACGCTTTCGAAACCGAAAAAACCAATTGTGTTCTGGATAGAAAATACGGTTCCAGTGGAATATCGTGAAGCTATCAGAGAAGGAGTTCTGCTATGGAATAAGGCTTTTGAACAGATTGGGTTTGAAAACGCCATAGAGGTAAACCAGATGCCGGATAATGCCGATTGGGATCCGGCGGATGTCCGCTACAGCACTATTCGGTGGATTGTTCAACCGGGAAGCGGATATGCGGTTGGTCCCTCCCGTGCCAATCCTTTTACTGGCGAGATCTACGATGCCGACATCCGGGTGAGCGCCGATTACGTTCGTTTCTACTTCCGCGAATTTAGCGAATTTGTCTCCCCTCTTTCCTGGACAGCACTACAAATTCAGCCCGGGTGGACGGGAGAAACATCTCTAGCGGAAATGGCGAATGCCTGGCCTGACTTCACCTGCCATTATGCACAAGGAATGAGACACCAGATTGGATTCGGGTGGAATTTACTTCTAAACCGCGGTGTCTTATCTAATAAACCGGAAGATCTGAAAAATTTTATTCATCAGGCATTGATGAATTTAATTGTGCATGAAGTGGGACATACTCTAGGATTGCGACATAACTTTAAAGCCAGTTCGGCCATTGAGATGGAAAAATTAAATGATAAAAAATATTCCTCCCAGTACGGAATCACTGCCTCGGTGATGGATTACAATCCCATCAATATTGCCAGGAAAAATCAACCGCAGGGAAGTTACTTTCAGACCACTCTGGGTCCTTATGACTATTGGGCGATCGAATATGCGTATAAGCCGTTGCCACCCGATTCCAGGATGAGCGAAAAAGAAATGCTGGAAAAGATTGCTAGCCGAGTCGCAGAATCATTATTCGCTTACGGTACCGATGAGGATGCGTTCAGCTTATCCACTCGCAGTATCGATCCAACCTGTAACTACTGGGATCTTGGTAACGATCCGATCCAATATTACCAGCAGCGGATGGATTTGGCTCAGGAACTATGGCAGGGAATTCCAGAGAAATTCGAGAAGAAAGGAGAGCGTTATCAAAAAATACGCTTAGTCTTTGGACAGGGAATCTCTGAATATTCAATAGCAGCTGCAAATCTATGCAAATATATTGGTGGAATTTATTCTCATCGCGATCATATTGGTGATCCCGCCGGACGACTGCCTTTCGAACCCGTTCCGGCTGAAAAACAACGAGAAGCGCTGCAAGTAATTTCTCAGCGTTTCTTTGCCGCTGACGCTTTTCAATTCAGCCCTGACCTATTAAATAAACTGGCTGCTGAAAATATGCCCGACTTTGAGGGGACACTATGGAGAAGATTGCGAGTGGATTATCCTATTCACGGCATGGTGCAACTCCTTCAAGCTGCGGTCTTATTCCGTTTATATGATGCCTTGGTCTTACAACGTTTACAAGATAACGAACTACGCTTTAAAAAAGAAGAAAAAGCTTTTACCATGGCCGAAATGTTTCACAGCGTTCGAGAAGCCATCTGGCAGGAAGTAAACACTGGAAAAAACATCAGCAGTTTTCGGCGTGAATTGCAACGAATGCATTTATATCTGCTTACCCGATTTCTGGTTTCAGAGGCTGGAATGCTGCCCCACGACGCGATTACTCTGGCCCGAGCCGATCTAACTACTCTGAAAAAGCAGATGGATATTTCTCTATCGAATACCAATCTGGATGTCTATACCAGGGCTCATCTGGAGGAAAGTAGAGCGAAAATTGAAGCGGTCCTGACGGCCAATGTACAAAAGAACTTGTGAAGAGCGGATCACAAATTTCATCCATAACTCGCATGGTGAGATTTTTCAATAAATAAACCAATGTTTTCAATATTCTTTATCATTAAAGAAGTTGGCTCAGTAAATAGTATAGAGGATTTCCGATGAAAAAATGGCGTTGTCGAATCTGCGGGTACATTCACACAGGAGAAAATCCACCTCTCCAATGTCCGGTTTGCCAGGCCAGTGCAGAAGATTTCAAACCAATGGAAGATTTCTTCAGCACCGCCGCCGGATCAGCTATTAAAAAAATCATCATCATAGGAAATGGAGCAGCAGGAATGGAAGCTGCTCGAACGCTTCGGGAAAATAATTCTGAGGTAGAAATATTACTATTCAGCGATGAGAATCATCCCTTCTATTCCCGCATCCATTTAAGCACTTTTATCGGGGATAATTCTTCAATTGAAAAGATTACGATCTACCCTAAAAATTGGTATGAAGAGAATCGGATAACCGTGATCTTGAATAATCAGGTGGTTGAGATTAATCCTGATAAGCAAATAGTCATAGACAATCATGGTGTTTCTCATTCTTACGATAGGCTGATCATCGCCACCGGTGCTTCTCCATTTGTTCCGTCCATCATGGGAATCGATAAAGAGGGGGTGAGTTTGCTGCGCAACTTAGAACATGCCTTACAGATCCGAAAGAAAATGGACACATTTTCTTCCGCCATAATCATTGGAGGAGGAATTTTAGGGATAGAGGCTGCATCCAGTTTAAATAAAACCGGTAAAAGAGTAACTATTATTGAACTTTCTGATCGGTTAATGCCGCAGCAGTTGGATAGCGACGGATCAAAAATCCTTTCACACATTTTAGAAACCCGAGGAATTTCCGTCCTCACCTCAACCAGAATTGAAGAAATCTTTGGTGACACTCAGGTGGAGGGCATTCGTTTGTCATCTGGACAGAAATTAGCAGCTCAATTCGTTGTTCTTGCCACGGGAATTGTTCCGAATATTGCTTTAGCCAAACAGGCAGGAATAAATGTACATCGCGGGATTATCGTCAATGAACGGCTGGAAACCAGTCGTAAAAATATATATGCGGCAGGTGATGTCGCTGAATTTCAAAACACGATTTATGGCATCTGGCCAGCCGCGGTAGATCAAGGTTACGCTGCTGCTCTTAACGCTCTGGGAATCACCTACCATTATCGGGGAACGACTCCTTTACATATTCTAAAAGTAGCTGGATTGGAAGTGACTACCATTGGAAAAAAATATCCAGATCAATCCGGAGAAGAACAGATTGTTTACCGTCATCCCGAAGCTGGTGAATATGTAAAACTAATTCATAACCGAGAATATATTCAGGGTGCATTGGTACTGGGAGTAAAAGGAATAAGTTACCGGCTGGAGAAAATGATTAAAAAGAATGTTACGGCTCGACATATTATTGGGGATCTAGCCAGCGGGAAGTGGGAGGTGCTAAGAAAAAACTCATAACTCTCTGCATTTCTTTCGGGATTCTTTTAAAGTTATTTTCCCTTTCGTCGACAATATGAAATCACCACTGGAGAGTGAAGATGAAGGGGAAGCACGAAATTCTTGAACTGTTAAAACATCGCTTACAGATCCTCAACGGCATTCGAGATTTTTATCTTATCAAGCAGAAGTACTTTATCAATTCATTAGAAAAGAGAGAAAAAAAATCAGAGCAATTACCAACAGATTACTTACAGGAACTTTCGATTAATGAGACAAAGTGGAAACAATGTATTAAAAATTTAAAAGAAAGCAAAAATATCCCTTCCAACAATCCCGACATTATTGTTTCATTGGCCTTGCCAGAAGAGATCGTCACTCAGTACTTCGCCTACAAAGATCGGATTCATCAATGTTTACAGGAGATTGATCGAGTTAAAACTAATCTTGAATTATTAATAAGCGATGCATTTCCCATCCCTATTCTGAAATTATCGACTGCGAAATCGCGACATTCTAATAAAAGTCTTAAGAAACCTCCTGTATTCCGGCTATCCGATAGTGATTTTCTCGGAAAAAAACGCAAAAAATAACAATTCCCCATATTTTTATTTATTTTCACTTTTTTCTACTGTCTGGTGTTGACATTTACACACCAAGTGTTGAAAAAAATGATTTTTATGTCACCAGCCCAAAAGTCCCTTTTACATAAATTATTATAAATAATTTAATTGGGTAAAGGACAAATATGCTCCAAAGTTGGCATTTTAATTGCAAAATAAAAATAGAACAGTGATGGAGAGTAGTGCATGAAAATCGTTAATCAATTGATTGGAGAAGTCGAAATTTCTGAAGATAAGGTAATCAATTTCCCGAATGGAATTATTGGATTTGAGAAGTATAAAAAATTCGCATTAATCCATAACACCAGTTACAAGCCATTCTGCTGGCTGGTAGCTCTGGAGACTAAAAATTTTGCTATTCCTGTTGTGAATCCCTTTCTTTTAATTAAAGAATACCATCAGAAATTCCCCAAGGAATTGATCGAGGAATTGAAAGAAAATGAGTCAAATTTTGAAGTACTATGCGTAGTGAATCCAAAAGGGAACAACGGTTTTGTGACGCTTAATTTAAAGGGGCCAATACTTATTGATTATCAACGAAAGGAAGGAAGACAGATCATCCTTACCGCGGAGATTTTATCAGTAGCGTACCCTTTGAATTAAGGAAACGCAAAACCTGAGAAGAAGATTAAAAAAATGGAGATATATAATATGGCAGGACGCTATCGGCAGAGTCGAAATCATCAGATCGTGGAGACTCTGAAAAATTTACCGGAGGAAGATCGGATTATTTTAGGTCTTTATTTTTATGAAGGGTTAACCGCCGATCAAATTAACATAATCATGAACCATAAAAACAAAACATCATCGGCCACTCCGCATAACAAAAAATCGATTTTTCGGCAGATAAGCAAGCCTTTTTAAGGAAAAAGCATCTTTAAATTTTGTAAAAAAATTTCACACTTTTACCCTTCACGCACCTTTCCTTCTGGCACTCTAAATTCCACCTACCACCAAAATGAGATTTTTTTTGCCATTTTGTTGAAAATTATTTTAATCAACTGCCGGTAAATTTTCAGGAAAAGTGTCGGATATCCCTCAACAGAATTTAAGAGATACGATTTATAAGACTTCCTTTAATCGATTTATTCAAATGAATATTTTATGATCATCGAGAATAAACGGGTTATCAATACTAATTCCAAAGGTGTGATACTCACTTGAAAAGTCAGTTCTGATGAAAAAAATAATTTCACTGGCCTATTCACTTTATCATCCGCAACCATTTCCTTTACCTGGTGAGGACATGAGAAATATACCGTTGGTTTGCGTATCACTTCCCGGATTTTGATACCAAAAAGAGAAAAATGAATTACTTAATTTTTCATTCTGGCTAAAGTTGTCGAAAAAAAAATCGATATTATAGAAAGGTAATTGAAATGAAAACTATACAATGATTCATAGATTTTATTCACTCATTTATCAGGGAAGATACAATAAATCATCAAACAAAAAAGAGTGGGAACCGTGAAAGAGAAAAAGAACTTAACTGCTATCACTAAAGTCCTGGGCAACACTCCGTTTGATATTTCCAGGGAAGGGAATAAAAAATTGAAAAAAGACCAAGAATTAACTCCTGAAAGAATTAAAGAAATTCTCTCACGCATCAATGAAAATTTTTATGATCGTGAGGATGTCTTGCAGGTAGTCGCAGAAAGAATTTTAAAATCTCCTGAATTACAGGAAATCATAAAGAAAAGGCATCTTGAATAAAGAGCCTGAAAAAAATCCTTATTTTATAAGCATCTCAGCACCTACCAACTGCGCAAATGCCTTAAAATATTAGAAAAATCTTCACTTTTTCCATTTTTCTTCTTGACATTTAGAAGTTATTTTAACAAATTCAGGCATCATTAATTCAATCAATTCACTCACTAGTTAAGGAGGTATAATGAATAGGAAAGATTTGGTAGATGCCATTGCATCAAAGACCAAGAAAAGCAGAAAAGAATCGGATCAATTTTTGAATGCTTTTCTGACGGCGGTGAAAGGGGAATTAAAAAAGGGCGGTCAAGTTAATCTGGTTGGCTTTGGTTCATTTAAAGTAGTGCATCGCCCAGCCCGTATGGCCAGAAATCCTCGCACTGGCGCACAAATTAAGATTCCGGCCCGCAAGGCTCCGGTATTCAGAGCGGGAAAAGGTTTGAAAGACATGTTCTAATTCATCAATCAAATTTTCGTTATTAGAGCTGGCCAAAGGAGTGACCAGCTTTTTTTATTTTTGGTAAAATCGTATCCATTCCTACTCTGCCCACCCATATTTACTGAACAGATAAAATATTTTCATACGGTCCAGATTCATCTAATTTCCTTTATGATCAAAACTATATTCTTACAGAAGAGGTGACCTAATATTAAAAAGGGGTACTCTCAAAAGAATACCCCTTCACACCTAAAAGAAAAAATAAAATAATTTTATTTATGATGTTCTTTTAAATGTTCTTTTTCTTCCGGTCCAAAATATGCTTCCCGAAATTCTTTCAGCAGTGACCGCAATTTTTCCACATTGGCCAGATCGGTGGTTTGTTTAGCTCGCATGGCATATACCAGCATTTGATGAAGCAGACTTAGTTTGTAAGTATATTCCTGGTAAGCTTTTTGATCAGTCGCTTCGACGGGTTTAATTCGCTGAGTTAAAAAATAGGCATCAACAATTTCCTGGATCTTACTGGCATGATCGTCTTTGTTGGTAATCCAGCGTACCAATTGATTATAATTCACTGGATTCTGCTTTGATAGTTCCACGATTTCCTTCATTGATTTTTCAATAGTAAGTATGTCCTCTTCAATTAATTGAAAGCGCAACTCATCCGTATAAATTCCACAAGGAATTTGGCAATGGGCATACACATTTGAATTTACACCGGGAAGAGTAAGCCATACCAACAGACTCATTCCGATAATTATCATTTTACTTTTTTTCATGATCTCTCCTTTATTTCTTTAATAAATCTTTTAATTTCTTTTTACCTTGCTCCTGCAGGTTTTCCTGCAATTTACTTTTCTCGGAGGCAATCCGATTCTCAATTTCTTTTTGCTTTTGTTTAATCATCTCTTCCTGTTTTTTTATTTCGTCTTCCACTTTTTGAATTTGAGCGCGCAGTTCTTGTTCTTTCTGTGCCATCAGGGTTTCTAATTCCTTCTGACGTTTTTCGACCTCCTGTCTCACTCGCGCTTCTATTTGCTGTTGAGCTTTTTGGATTTCCTGTGATAAAATTTCTTTAAAGCGGCTGGCGATGAGTTCATCCAGATTGCTGTTTAATCGGAATTTAAAATCTTTCCCTGTCTGAGCCGCCAGGGCATCCAGTGTTATTAAAGAAAGGGATTCAGTAATAGAACGACTCAATTCTAAGAGTCGTGCATCCAGATTCGCAGGTCTATCGGAGTAATCGAAGGTTAAGTCAGCCGCGGCGAACTGGATTTTAGACTCAAAATCCCCGCCGACAAAATTAAGAACAGCATTCAGTTTACCGGTTCCCTTTTGAATTTTTTGAGGTAATAAAGCAAAATTAGTTAACTTTACATTTGCCAGTGGCATATTCTGCATACTCAATTCGATTTTTTCCTGAGACACAGCCTGACGATAATCCAGAGTAGTAAGCAATTGCAGTGAGGCCTGATCGCGGCGCATTCCGGTAATCTGAATCGTTGTTGGTTGATTGATGACTTCCTGCTGAGAAACAATATTTTCCACTTTGCCGGCCAGTCGAAGATCATTGGGAGCTTCACCAGAAAGAGAGATCTGTTTAATCCAAAATTTAGGGAGATTTGGTGGTGTACCAAAATGAATGTCCTGCCCTTTCAGGCGAGGTGGACTTTCCTTCTGAGGACTGGTCGACTTTACTTTTTCCGCGTAGTATCGAGCTTTCCCTACATAACCAGTAATGCTCTGCATCATCTGGATCACCCTTTCACCGAAGAGAATTCTGGCGACATTTCCTACCGATATGTCTGGAATTTGAGCTAATCTGAGGGCTCGTTGATAATCATCCTTAATCCAGGTGGGAATAATTTTTTGAGTCTCGGTAATTTTTGCCAGGTCCTGCTCAAAATCAGATTTCAATGATCTGACACTTTTCCGGGTTGAATCCACTTGATGATATAATTGATTCACTTGATTATAAGCCGACTGAAATTCTTCCAGATTCTTCAATTGATCAACCCGAACAGTCTCAATCTGCTGAGTCACCCGATTCAGGTCTTTTTCCGAAGGCAGATTCGTTAACCGCTGTTGCCACTCTGTATATTTCTGTTGATAGCTCTGTTTAAGAGAATCGATTTTCAGCGGAGTTTGCAGATTCACTAATTTCCAGAGACTATCTATGTCTATTTTCTTGGTTAATTTTTGCAGATTAAAAACAGGCATTCCGGCCGTTTCGGCTTTCAATCTATTCTCAATGGCCAAAATTACTTCCGACTCCTTCCCTGTCGCTTCCTCTTTTTTCTCAATTTTCCCATCTGTCTGTCGTGGCGTATTAAAACGCAATCCTTCTACTTGCATATTCTCGATAATTATTTTCTTTGAGAGCAGGGGAAGCAGGTCCATATCAAACTCGGCAATTCCAGTTTCGAAAAGATTTTGCCAGGTATTATCCGGATTAGTTACCTGCAAACGCTTCCACTTCATATGCAGTTTAGTCAGGGAAAAATCAACTCCATCAAATTCAACTTTTGCTCCCACTATGGTGGAACCGATATCCTCCATCTGATTCTCCAACCAGCGGTCGGTAAAAAACCACATGATCGCCACCACAATGCCAAAAAGGACCAGCAGGAAAATGATACCTTTGGTTCGCAAGGTTACTCTCCGATTAATTTGATTCTTTCATATAATTGGTAAATCTGATTTGATTTCAAAAGTTTGATGAATTTTAAATTTTGAACTTTCGGTTCCAGTTTTTTTCGGTATTGAATAACAGCATATTTGATCAAGAAATACATGGGAATTAACAGAATTAATGAGATCACAAAGCTTCCCATCACAACCGTATTGTTGAAACGAGTAAAAGGAACCAGTGGTGAATTATAGAGAGAGGTCCACAAGCTCCGCAATCCTTCTGTCTTAACCAATAGTTGATATCCCAGAGAATGCGATACCGGATCTAATAAATACGCCACTCCAGAAAAAATCGCATAGGAAAATATGGCAGTCGCCAGGTTAACATTTAAAATGATTAGCAGTAGAACCAGGAAAAGATTCGTTAAGGTGAAAAAGGAAGGAGAGAGTCCAATCATCATACCCAGAATAAAACCGCCGGCAATTTGAGCAGGCGAAGCCCCGGAACGCAGAATTTTTATTAATTTACTGATATATTGAAGAATAAACATAAAACCTCTAAACTTAATTTTTTGAATTTAAAATTTAAGTGACAATTGCTGTTTATACAAAATGTTTTTAGGAGGTATATCAGCTAATTTATGGGACAGCTATTGTTAAATATGCTATTCGACAGACCTGCACAGTGATCAGAGCGAAAATACCAGCGATAACATCATCAATCATGACACCCCAGCCGCCCGGAAGTTTCTGAGAAAAATTGATGGGAGGAGGTTTCACGATATCGTAAAATCTGAAAAAAATAAAAGCCAGTAAAAATAACAAGTAATTCCTGGGTAAATAAATGAGACTGATGCTCATCCCCACCACTTCATCGATCACCACCAGAGAGGGATCAGTTCCATACATTTTTTCCATTTGAGTTGAGGTATGGACTCCCACAAAGAAAATTAACAGAATTATTAATCCCAATAACCATCCGGGAGGGTAAAAGTAATATATCAGGATAAGCGCCAATATGCTTCCTGCTGTTCCGGGGGCCAGGGGGGTATAACCACAACCAGCAGCAGTTGCTATCACATGATACAGGAATCGATTCATTTTTCTCAATCACTTTTACAGTTAAACAAATTTTATAATGTTTACATCTAATGCATAATTTCTAATCAAAAAGCGTCCAATAGATTCCCAGACGAAATTGACGATACAGTTCAGTATAATCATCAATCCAGGCAAAATCTTCAGACAATAGATTTTCCCACACCAGAAAAAGTGTAGCCGTTTTAATATGTCCCAATATTTTTATATCCACCAAATGAATGTTGCTTATCTCGGTTCCGGTTCGCAGGTATTGATTGGTGAGCGGATCATAATCCAGTTTACGCCACTTCCCAATGAATTGATAAATCACATAATTTTCCAATTTGAGGGCACCGTCAAACAGTGAAAAAGGCAGATTTACTTTCAGAACATTTTTAAACTCCGGAATATAGCTCTGCTGATAATTGCTGTTGTAACTCAGCTCATTCTCAATTCTCATCATCCACAGATGGGTGCGAGAACGAATTAAAATTCCTGAATTTTCAATATTTTTCTGAATGAATCTCGAGTTGTGCGATTGGTATAACCAGGTATTTTTAAACTGATAATAATAAGGGCTCATACTAAACCAAAAGTCCTTAACAGTCAGAAATTCTAATTCCCAGTTTATCCCATGCCGTACAGGTAGACGGGGGTCAATAAGTGGCATGATGGAATCTCCATTCCAGAAAAGTGAACTTAAAGGAAGGGTTTGAGGCACTTGCGTAAGGGAAAGCGTGCTCTGTATGTGCCAGGGTAGTTGGATGTTCCAGGATAAATGAAGCTCGGGAGAATTTCCCACTCCTGGCATAAACCAATAACCTCCTCCTAATCGCCAGTTCCAGCTTTTTCCCATAAGCTGCAGATAACCTCTCACTTTACCACTTTCCTGGTGGTCTTTTCGAAAAACAAAAGCTTTAGTTATTTCATGACGCACCAGGTCGGTTGAAACTCCGAAACCAAACATCCCTATCTTTCGCTGATATTCTGCTTTCGATCCCAGCGAATATAATTCAGTCTTTCGTTGTTCAGAATAATCCAGAGTGTGGTAGCGATCACCCCATTTATATCCATAAGGTGTCAACACTATTTTCTGGGTAGAATCGGGTTGGAAGTTCATCGAAACCGAGAGCACCTGACCAATGCGATGAATTTTTCGGGGAAGAAAAATAACTGGAAAAGGAGATAGTGTAAATTTATGTCGGATCTGCCAGTATCTGATATCTATTGACAGATCAGATGAAAATTGATGATGAATCTGTCCGCGATAACTGTTCACATGTGATTTACTATATGGATCGGCGCTGCCAGTCCATAAAAAATTATTTCCTCCAAGCTGAAAAAAACTTTTAGGTCGATAAAATCGGATTAGATTGGCATCCAGGTAAGACAACCCAAATTGAAAATCCTGGGAAAAAGCTATTCGGCTAATTGGTTTTAGACTGGTCTTAATTTTCGGAGGGCGAATTTGATAAATCAATTGCGAATAATCCAACTCCCGTTGACGAATATTCTCTACCGGCAAGTGTTGATTATCCCAGTAACCCCAGAGGGGATTATACAGACTGATTCCATCATATTCGACATCCACAAATCCAGGGGGCATTCCTCGCCAGGATGGTGCGCTCTGGCGACCTTTCTCCGCTAAATAGAAAGGGAAAAAATCGGCCTGATAGAATTGCAATTCTTCGACGTTTATCTCACAGATGGCCAGGCTATCCATGGCAGAATAACGCTTCCAGTCATCTTCAGCCCGCAAGAGAGATACAGTCAGAATGGCGATGGTAATAAAACCGATAATTCTATATCTCATGTGGTCTTCTTCACTTCACAACGGTGATGATTTCATCCCGCCTAAGCCGCGGTGGCGGAGCCGGAGCTTCAGCAGCCTTGCCAATTGGAATAATAGCCACCGGTCTCATCTCTTCCGGAAGTTGGAGAGCCTGCTTAGCGCGGTTTTCATCAAAGGCACCCACCCAGCAAGAACCATAGCCCAGACTGGTTGCCAGCAGTAATAAATTTTCCACAGCCGCCGCTGTATCCTGATAAACATACAGATCTCTTCCGCGCTTTCCATAACGGGCTTCTGATTTCCCCGGAAGCGCACAGACGACCACAGCCAGCGGTGCCTGGCTGACAAATTCCTGGTTAAAAGCTGCAGCGGCCAACGCTTTTTTTACTTCAGACTTAAAAACAAAAAAGAAATGCCATGGTTGACGATTTCCTGCGGATGGTGCCCAGCGCAAGGCTTCCATCATCGACTCAACATGCTCAGGAGGAATGGGGTCTGGATAAAAAGCTCGAACTGACCGCCGGTGCTCGATGATTGACATCATATCGGATGTAGTTTTCATTTTTATCCATATTTTTTATTTATGATTTTACATATAAGATAGGTAAAAATCTATCTGAAGGAAACCATTCAGATGAAAAGGTCAATTTGCGCGTTTGCCATCGGTATAAAGAAATTACAATACTTCTGATTTGTCATTTATCGAAACAATGGTGGATGCTGTCGATGAAAATCGGTAAGATCCTGATAGGATTTAGCAACAGCTAATAGGGTTGCTTCTCCAAACAACTGACCAATGAAGCAAATGCTGCTGGGAGTGCCCTGTTCGTTAAATCCATTGGGCAACACCACACAAGGATGACCGGTGAGGTTAGTTAATAATAAATTCGTACCGAAAGAAGGAGCAACATAAACGTCAACCTGTTTCATCACATCATTCATCTGTTCGATAAGTTGATATCGCACGCGGTTGGCCTGAATATATTCCACGGCTGGAATAAAGCGTGAAGCTCGAAATACATTGGGCCAGGCATCTTTGATTTGCCGCACCAGTAAGCTATCCTGGCCGGAGCGGGTGAGTTCATCGAAGGCAGCTGCTGCTTCGGCGGAGAGAATAATCGACATGGAATAAATCGGCAGCTCCGGTAAATATATAGGAACAAGCGTCCAGCCATCCTCACGCAATGTATTCAGCGTTAACTGATTGGTGATATAGTTGACAGTATCCTCCTCGAAAGCTTTTTGTAAAAATCCAATCCGTAGTTTTTTCACATCGATATTGGGCTGGTAATTAAAAGGGGCATCAATTACTGTTCGATCGATCCCATCGCTGCCACGGATAGCATCAAGGACAATGGCGCAATCCTCAACCGTCCGGCAAATGGGACCAATTTTATCCATGCTCCAGCTCAGCGCCATTGCGCCGGTGCGGCTAACCCTTCCAAAGCTAGGGCGTAATCCGGTTGTACCGCAGCGGGTAGAGGGTGAAATAATTGATCCCCAGGTTTCTGAACCAATAGCAAAGGCAACCAATCCGGCGGCGGTGGCGGCCGCAGAACCTGCGGACGATCCACTGCTCCCCTGTTCCAGATTCCATGGATTGCGCGTCATCCCACCAAACCACACATCTCCCCAGGCCAATTCACCCAGACTCAACTTCGCCAACAAGACAGCCCCTGCGTCTTCCAAATTTTTTATCACCGTTGCGGTTTGATCCAGGTACTGATCTTTAAATGGGACTGAACCCCAGGTAGTCTTATATCCTTTAACGGCGAGCAAATCCTTGGCGCCATAGGGAATCCCATGTAATAATCCGCGGTATTTCCCGGCCGCAATTTCAGCATCCGCTTTCCGAGCTTGTTCCAATGCTAAATCTTCGGTGAGGGTAATTACACAATGCAATTGCGGATCATATCTTTTTAATCGCTCCAGATACAGACGGGTAAGCGCTACCGAAGTGATTTTTCTTGATCGAAGCAATTCAGCTAATTCGGAAATGGAATAAAAAGCCAGTTCCTCTAAGTTGTTAGGAACATTTACTTTACCGACCTTACTCCAGCGTATCGGTTTCTGTTCTTTTTCCGGGGTAAAATCGAGCGGAAGTGGATGGAAGAACAGTACCGGAGGAATCCAATTTGCCAGAGGAATTTCCCGCAGCTGTTGATAGTAGATTAGATTCTGATGTAATTCATCGAGCATCGAATCATACTCTGCTTCGCTGAAAGATAATCCGATTACCTTAGCGGCCTGCGATACTTCCTGTTTCGAAAAATTTTTCTGTGCAGACAGAAATGAAACGGCGCTCAGGCCCAAACACAGTGCCAACCAGAGGATTTTATTCATATCGTTTCACCCTCTCCTGAAATAAGTTGGAATAAAATAATAATCCTGTTCCACCAGGCAAGTCCTTAATTACTTTCCCTGAATCCTGATGAGGCTCAATGGGTAGCGGATACCAATTGACTTCGCAATTTTGACTTGTCTTCTTCGTCCAGAAAAGTGGCTTCAACTGCATTTTCCATTAGTTTTTGCAGGGCAGACAGAGGAAAGTCCATTTTCTCATGCAGTAAAATCAATTCATCGGTGATCGTGGAACCAAACATGGTCGGATCATCCGAATTGATGGTGACGTGCAATCCTTTTTCATAAAACTGGGGAAGAGGATGGGTAGACAGAGAATCGAAAACGCGGGTTTTCAGATTGCTGGTTACGCAGATTTCCAGTGGAATTTTATTTGCTCGCAAATAATCTATCAAGACCGGATCTTCAATCGATCGCACTCCATGTCCAATTCGTTCTACTTTTAAATATTTTATTGCCTCCCAAACCGACTCAGGTCCGGCGGCTTCCCCGGCATGAGCCGTGAGGTGAAAATTGCGACGTCTGGCCTCCCGAAATACATCCGCAAAATCTTTGGCGGGAAATTTCTGCTCACTGCCACCCAACCCAATGCCGATTACTCCTGACTTTCGATAAGGGGTAATTTGGTGCAACCTCCGAATGGCACCATCTGCACCATAATCTCTCACCAGATCGGCAATCAAATTGCATTTGATGGAAAAGTCGCTCTCTGCCCGCTGCATACCAGAGATGACTGCTTCAGTGATTTCTTCCACTTTCAGATTATTCACCACAAAATCCCATGGAGAATAAAACACTTCAGCATAAATGACATTTTGTTGCGCTAACTCTTTTAGCGTATGATAGGTTGATTCTTCAAAATCGGATGCTTCTTTAAAGAATTGATTCTTCCAGAACCACAGTTCAATGAAATGGGCGAAATTTCGAAACACCATTTTTTGGCGGAGATCTTCTGGATTTTTGATTTCAGTATCCCCTCCATACTTTTCAATCAGCTGAAATAGAAAATCAAAGGTGAAGGCTCCTTCCAGATGCAAGTGAAGCTCGACCTTGGGCATCTGTTTAATCCTTAAACGATGGGTAGTTTTTTCAGTCATGATTTACTGCATGAGAATTGAAGAATCGCTATAAAAAAATCCAGCAATACAGGCGGTCATCAGACAGGCCAGGGTAGCCCCAATTAATGCCCGGAAACCGAGACGAGATAGATCACGCAATCTCTCCGGCACCAGTGCCGAGATGCCGCCAACAAAGATGGCCAGCGAAGCGACATGGGCAAAACCCGTAAGTGCATAGGTGGTAATCACCACCGAACGAGGAGAGACAGACATGGTATTGAGTAATGTGCTCAAATCCTGGAATGCAGTCACTTCGGTGACAATCATTCTTTCGCCGATAATTCTCGCTATAGGAATAGCATCTTTGAATGGAATACCAATTAAGACCGTGTAGGGATAGAAGATGTAGCCCAATAAACCTTTGAGGCTCCAATCAATTTGCCAACCGGTCCAATTATTTGACATCCCACCCAGAAAAAGAAAAATCTTATCGACCAATGCCACCATTCCCAAAAATGCCAGCAGTAAGGCGCAGATTCCTACTACGAGCTTTACTCCTGAATTAGCTCCGTTTATAATGGCTTCAAAAATGTTATTTTCTTTCTCGTAGGACAATTTCACATTTTGACCTAAAGTTTCCGGGGTATCGGTTTCTGGAAACAGGATTTTGGACATGACGACGGCCGATGGAGCATTCATAATAGAGGCAGAAACTAAATGGCCGGCTATAGTGGGAAATTTCGCCTTCAGCATAAAGATATATACGGCCAGCATGCTGGAAGCGACGGTGGCCATCCCTGCCGTTAAAATCGTACAGAGTTCAGAGCGGGTCATGGTGCGCAGAAAAGGTCTGACGACAAAGGCAGATTCAATTCCCACAAAAATATTGGAAGCGGCACAGAGAGATTCGGCTCCACTCACCCGCATCAATCGGGTGAAGATGTAAGCAAAGAGACGAATAATTTTTTGCATGATGCCCAGATAATACAAAACTCCCACCAGGGCAGCAAAAAATACAATGGTAGGCAGAGCCTGCAAAGCTAAAATAAATCCGAGCGATGTTTCGCCGCTGGTACTTTCACTTCCTGGTGGGAGTGCCAGCCGACCAAACAGAAAAGTAGTCCCGGCGCTGGCACTATTTAAAACCGCCATTACCACACTATTGACCAGCAGAAAAAAATCGGTTCCAATCGGAACTACAAAAATAAATAATGCAAAAGCCACCTGCAGGCCAAGCCCGCCCACCACGACTCGCCAACTGACCAATTTTCGATTGTTGGATAACAACCAGGCAGTGAGAAGCAAAATCAAAAATCCCAGAATATTGAAACCAAACATAACATACCCCTCTCAATCATTAAGCGTCAATGCGGATACCTTCTACCCGAAGTTTTTCACGAACCACCATTTCATCAATCTCTTGCGGAACCCGATACACTTTATTTTCAAGATGAGCGGAAGAAAGAATGTAGTGCAGACTGGCTAATTGCAGAGAAAATGACAAATCCAGAATTTCGATGGGATGCCCCAGACCACCAGCAATATTGATAATCCCTCCTCTGGCTAACAGATAGAGACGTTTCCCATTATTTAAAAGGTATTCCTCAATATCTTCCCGGACCTCCTGCACAGTCTTTGAAATTTCTTTCAATGCCGGGACATCAATCTCAAAATCAAAGTGACCGGCATTGGCCAGCATGGCGCCATCTTTCATCACTAAAAAATGTTCGCGGCGAATCACCCCGGCTTGACCGGTATTGGTCACAAAAAAATCACCCAGCGGTGCCGCTTCCTGCAAGGTCATCACCCGAAAACCATCCATCCGGGCCTCCAATGCTTTCCAGGGGTCACGTTCGGTGACAATCACTTCTGCACCTAATCCATGAGCGCGCATGGCCACTCCTCTACCTACCCATCCATAGCCAATCGCCACCACGGTTTTCCCGGCTACCGTTTTATTGGTTAAATGCATAATAGCGGTCCAGGTAGATTGACCGGTTCCGTAGCGATTATCGAACAGGAATTTCGATTTCGCATCATTAATTGCCAGGGCAGGATAGATAAGTTTATTCGCTTGAAAACGCTGGTAGAGTCGATTTACGCCGGTGGTTGTTTCTTCACAAATACCCTTCAAATTCTTACCCAGTTCAGGATGTTCATGCAGATATTCACACACATCTCCGCCGTCGTCCACCACGGCATGCAGTCCGCATTCGCAAATAGCCTTGATATAAGATCGATAAGCGGCATCATCCGCACCATGAACAGCAAAAACATGAATTCCGTTCTTCGCCAGTGCTGCACAGACTTCATCCTTGGTAGATAGAGTGTTGCTGCTGGTCACCCATACCTCGGCACCAAGTTTCTGGATAATTAAAGCAAGATATGCTGTTTTCGCTTCCAGATGAATACAGAGTCCGATACGTCGGCCAGCAAAAACACTATTGGCTCGAAAACGTTCATACAAACCGTTCAACACACTCATTGAACGCGCCACCCAATCAATCTTCTTCTGTCCCAATGGAGCAAGATTAATGTCTTTGACAATGTATGGTGTTTTCACTTTATTTTCCTCTCAATTTACTCAGACGTACCAGCTTATGGCATTTATTCCAGAGGTTCAGGTGGCGGATAGGTCGCATCGATTCGACCTAATTCCCATGGATCGGCACTTTTGTCCGGATTTTTGAAATAGTAAGGATGAAACAGATAGGCCAGTTTTTTAATAGCCTGAACAGAGCGTGGCCCTGGCCTTTTTAACAAGCTGGAATCGTAGTGATACACCCGGTCGTTCAACACTGCTTTTATGGTATTAAATCCGGGTCGGTTTTGAATTTCATAAACGGTTGTCACTTCCTCCCGCCCGGCGGTGGGCCACAAAGGTGTTAAAATAATATCAGGATTTCGTTTAATTACTTCCTGCACATCCACCCGGAAAGCTTCTCCCTTAATGTCTTCAAAGATATTCCTACCACCTGCAATTTCAATCATTTGATCCATGGGTGAGCCAGAGCCCAATCCATAAGGACCCATATGGTTAATCTCAAAATAGACTGCCACTCGCGGCAATTTGCTGGTTATAGCCCGGATTTCCTCAATCTCATTGCGATATTGTGCGGTAAGTTTTTTCGCTCGATTCAAAGTACCGGTAGCTTCCCCAATTTTTTCCATCATATCAAACACATCATCCAGGGTGAGTGGCTCGAAATGCATGACCCTGTATCCTTTAGCTCTCAGCTTCTCCGCCATTTCGCGCTGCATTTCGTGAGAGGAAAAAATCAAAGTGGGTTTAAGTGAATCAATCAATTCATAATTTATTTCCACGAAACTGCTTACCACCGGAATTTTTTTCTGTAACTCATCGGCCACACTGATGAACTTATACTCATCATATTTTACCCAGCCCGGGACCTTCTGAACTTCGGGAGGATAATTACAATACTGAGTCCATCCCACAATCTTATCCTGCAGACCAAGAGCATAGAGAATCTCGGTGTAATTGGGAGATAAACAAATAAGACGTTGATTTTTTCCTCTGTCAACATCACCACACTGCATGAATTGCAGTAGAACTGCGACAAGAAAAAAGAAATAATAAATAAAGAACCGGATGTTCTTCTTCATAAATATCTCCTCGATAAAGAGACAGGGAAGGGATAACCGTAATTCATCAATTATCCCTTCCTTAGTTTACCATTCCTAAATTATTCCACTTTTGCTGTCAAGGACGACGGGCTATCGCCGACTTGATAGGCTTCCAGCAATGTATTATCCTTATTCAGCTTAAGGACCTGGTCATCATCCCACACGGAGACGTACACATTGCCATCGGGATCAACATACAGGCCTGATCCACCTTTTCCCAGGAAATAATTTTCTGTGCCATGAATGATCGCTTTTGTTTCGGTGTTATATACCAGGAGGCCCATACCCCATACACCCAGATAGCCGCGTTTGTCGACAGAAGAAATGCGGATAATTCCGGGGGATCCGCCGACATTGATGGAGTCGGTTACAGTATCGGTAGTCGGATTAATGATAAACACCTTTCCGAATACGCTGAAATAGTCACCCGTGCAGACAACGTGAAGTTTACCATCTGGCGCCAGAGCGATATCTTGTGGATTCATGCCCACATTGATGGTTTTAACCACATTATCGGTGGTGGCATCAATCACGGTAACCGTACCCTGACCATAAGTGAAAGTTCCACCATCAAAGGCAGTATTGGCCGCATAAACTTTGTTATTGTGGACAATAATACCTGTAGTGCCCATCCCAGCATCGATGGTATTGGTGACGGTCTTTGAGGCCAGATTCACTTTCAGCACTTTGTTGGAGACCGAGCAGGCTACATAGGCAGTATTGTCATTATAAATAGCCATATTCATGGGATTATGCCCGCTGCCTAAAGGGATCGGTGTCTCCACACTCAGGTTTTCGGTATTAAAAACCATGATGTTGTTCGAACCCGAATTGACGCAATATAATTTCCCGTTGTGATATAACAACTGATTGGGCCAGGTTCCTACCGTTGCCACATTATTATATACCACATTGTCCTCTAAATCAATTACCGAGATGCTGGTAGCAATGGCATTCAGAACAAAGATAGCTTTTGCACTGGGAGGGGCAGGTGGTTTAGTAGGCTCTTCTTCCTTGCAACTAAAAAAGATCACAGCCAAAATTGAGATAACAGATAAAACGTTCATTAACTTCTTCATAGTAAATCTCCTCCATTTAATGAGTGAACATTTATTTAATTAATTAAGAGAGATTCCTACCGTAAATCGAATTTCCCTTCCCGGAATAGGTTGGTAGCGAATAATCTCATACTGCTCATCAAAAATGTTTCTGATCTGTAATGACCATTGGGGTTGCCATCTTTTATATTTGGTACTGGCAGTAAAAATCACATCGGATGTGTTATAGCTCTTCAGGTAGATGGTATTGGCCGGATTGATAAAGCGCCGTCCCACATATTGAAAGTCGTATTTTAAGGTAAATATCCACCAGCTGGACATCAGCGATATGTTCAGGGAATTTTTTGGTCGATACACCAGAAATTTATTTTTTACAGTAGGTGCCTCTGATAAATTCCGGGCATCCAAAAGAGTGTAATTCACGTTCACCGACAGCCATTTCCTCACCGGTTCGGCAGTTACACTCCATTCTACACCCTGATTTCGGGCTTTGTCCACATTCAGAGGCATCCAGATTTGTCCCACGGACTGCCACAGGATCAAATCATTTAGGGTGATATTGAAGTAGCTTACATCCAACGCCAATCCATGAAAGATGGGATAGCGAAAACGTAAACCCAGGTCCCAGTCAAATCCGTTTTCCGCTTTCAGATCTGGATTACCTTTCGTCCAGGCATCAGGTGGCCAGTAGAGTTCATTAAAATTAGGGGCGCGATAGCTGAGCCCGATATTCCATTTTATTGAGGTCCGCCAGTTCTCGCCGAAATTAAACACTCCGCCCATTTTAGGCGAGAAATGATTCTTGAAATCCGAAAAACTATCGAAGCGAAGGGCCGAAACGAAGGAGATAGATTTCAGGAGAGAGGATTTTCCAAAATTAAAGGAGGATTCTTCCTGCACAAAAAGAAAATAAGAATTCCGAAAATGATCCTCAGGAAATTCCGGGCTCTGTAAGGCATCGTGACGATACCCCAGACCATAAGTCAGCACCACCGCCGAAGTAAGGATAGTCTGTAATTGAGCTTCACTTCCCAGGGTTCGATTTTTATAACGGCTATTCACCGCTACCAACCCTTCATCATTTCTATATCGATATTTTAACTGATGCGCATAGGTTTGCAGACGAAAATCATTTCTAAAGTTGAACACTTTTCCACTATATACTCCATTGAACTGTTCATTTCGATTCCATAAACGGGCATGGTAATAAGGTAATTCAATAGTGCCGGGGCTCCCTCGCTCTGACCAATAATATTTATATGAAAATTCCAATTGCTTTTGATAATGTGGATCGCCCAGAGAAAGGTAGAGTCGGGAGAAAAAATCGTTGGAGTTGATATCATTGTTCTGCTTATATTTTTTCGTTCCATCAAGATCCGTATAAGGAAAATTACCCTGGCTGGTGAGTTTTTTGTAACCGACCGAACCCCCCAGTTTTTCCTTCCGAAAATTCAGAGAACTTTCATAGGAATGGGAACCGAATGAACCAAGCAGATAGCGCACAGCGCCGGATACCGGGTAGTCTTCACTTCCTTTGCGAGTGATGATATTGATTACTCCGCCCACCGCGTCAGCACCATAGAGTGCCGAATTACCACCGCGTACTACTTCAATCTTTTCAATTCCTTCCATGGAAAGCGTACTGAAATCCACCTGACCGCTCTGGGCATCATTCAGGCGCTGTCCATCCAGCAATACCAATACCTGCTCGGCGCTTGATCCTCTCAAGGAAATGGTCTTTGTTCCTCCCAATCCGCCATAATCCTTTATGAATACACCTTGCACATTTTTCAAAACCTCAGCCACATTCTGGGGATTGACCAGCTCAATGAGTTCTCGCTCCACCACATCCACCGAAGAAGGAACCTCACTGCTCAGTGAATTGGTCCGAGTGGCCGAGACAACAATTTTGTCCGGATAATTCAAAACAGTAGGCTTTAAGAGAAAATTTAATTCTTTGGAATCGCCCGGTTCGATTTTAATGATTTTACCAGTAATAGATTCATACCCCATCATCATGACTGTTAGTTTATAGGTACCTGGAGGTAATTCGGGGATAAAATAACTTCCATCGACAGCGGTTTCAGCACCCATTTTACTGGGTTCTAAAAATATACAGGCTTTCTCAATGGGTTTGCCGGTATGGCTATCCCTGATAGAACCATATAGCTTTCCGCGGGTTTGAGCAAAAAGCCCAACGACCAGAACAGTGTGTGCTATAAAAAACAGAAGGATGTATCGTGATACTTTCATATATTTTTATAAATCAAAACCAAGCGATATTTTGTACAGCCGACCCGGTTCAGCCGTGTTCAGCACATATTGAAAATCTTCATCGGTAATATTGGTAATTTCCATAGTAATATTCCATTGAATTTTACTAATGAAAAAACGATAGGTCACATTGGTATCTATCAGATTCAGAGATGGTAACCAGGCCGTATTGGCTGCATTGGTAAATCGCAGTCCCAGATAATGATATAAAATATTCCACTCAAATTGCTTCAAACGCAAGGTACCGGTAAGATCCAGCTTATTTTTTGGCCGATAAATAATATACTTATTGTAGCGACTTACATCTGGTCCTTTATCGAGAGCTTCCATGAAGGTATATTCACTGTTCAATAGAATTTTTCCTTTGAAAAGATCGAGGGTAGCTGAAAGCTCAACGCCGGTAGTAAGTGTTTTCGAAATATTTTTAGGAGTCCACAGATTGTTGAGCATCGGATCCTGTGCCCATAATATAAGATCAGTTACCTTATTATAAAAGAAGTTCACAGCACCCATGGATTGGATGAAAGCCACGGGATAGGACAGGTTCAGACCCACATCAAAATTATAACCGATCTCAGGTTTGAGGTTTGGATTACCCACCGCAAATGCATCGCGTGGCCAATATAGATCATTAAACGTCGGAGCCCGATAGGAACGAGTAATATGAGATTGCAGGGTGGTGTTCAGTTTACCAGCACGAACAAAATTGAGGCTCAAGCGAGGACTTAATTCCGGATCAAAATCAGAGGGAGCATCATAGCGAAGGGCCAATGCCACGTCCCAGTTGGTAATCAGAAAGTTAGCTGATCTGGCAAAAGTAATGGTAGTAAAAGCGCTATGGGTATCTCGCTTTTTTTTACCCACATCAGTGCTATTGATTCGATCGTGTCTGAAAGTGTAACCATATGAGAGGTCCAGGGCCTTCGTCAGTTTACCGGATTGTTGTGCATCTATTCCTAAGGCATAGTTATCATGGTCACTATGAACAGGAACCAGACCATCGGGATCGTCAAATTTCGTTTCATAATCCAGAAAATAACTCTGCAATTTCAACCCAAATTCTTTGAATAGCTTGTTATAATCATAATTCACATTATAAGATTTATTATCAAAACGAATTCTGGCGTTGGGAGTGAGATTATCCACCATCCCGGGTGTACCATTGTCTGCCTTAAAGTAGCTAAAGGAAGCATTCAGATTTTGATTTTCATTGATTAGCATCCCACCTTTGATAAAGGCATAATGGGAGGATTGATGATTATTCACCAGATGGATGCGCTCACCATAGGGATTGGTATACAGGAAATCCCCGGCCCAGGTCTCCCTCTTATAAGAGACAAGATAGTTATATTTCGATACGGAGAGGGAATGGTTCAATCCATAAATCTGCTGATTATAGGCGCCATAGCTTGCTCTGACCCCAAAATTGGAAACCGTTTTTTCTTCTTTTTTTGATTTGGAGGTGATAATAATTACTCCGCCCACCGCATCGGCACCATATTGAGCGGAGCGCCCACCGCGCAGTAATTCGATTTTTTCAATGTTTTCAATTGAAATCGTATTTACCCTTACCCCGGTGGTGCCGGCGGTATTTAATCGTTGACCGTCGAAGATGATAACCACTTTAGAAGAACTAACTTCGCGCAGCGAAACTTCACCCAATGAACTCACCGAAACGCCAGAGAGATTTTGCAAGGCATCTCCAACATTCTCACAATTTAATTTTTTAAAATCTTCTGCGGTGAGAACGACCCGCTCCGTCATACGATCATGCTTCACTCTGGTGGTATCATCATTGGTGACACCCACCCACACCCAACTCAGAATAAGAATAAACATAAAGCGCATCATAATTTCTCCCATCATGCTATGGAGTACTTGATTTGGTTAACTAATTTTTCAAGTTTAAAGGCATATTGATCTAAATGTAAATGATTGACATCCTCGATTTTTTCAATCCATTGAGCAGGAAAACTGCTGGCTCCTGAATACGCTCCACATATGGCACCAACAATAGAAGCCGTCGTATCACAATCGCCACCCAGATTAACCGCAATTCTAATTGCTTCCACCGGATTTCCCTCTGCCATTTTTACGATGGCCAAACAGAGCGGTACTGTTTCAGTAATCAATACCCCGGCCCCAATCACTTGATACAATTGATTCATGATTTTTTCACGATCATGATTTTCAGCAACAATCGACAGGGCCAATTTCGTGCGTTCTAAAATGGACGCGCCAAACCAGATATTCCCCTTTTTTAAGCCCAGTTTGGCGGCCTGCAATGCGCGTTCAATGATACGATCGATGCTCGTTTGTTTTCGCAAGGCACTGCCTACGGCCATCGCAATTGCAGCAGCACCGGCAATGGCAATATTGGTATTATGAGTGGGTAAGCACGCCAGTGCCACTGCTTCCACTGTCTGCTCTAAATTCCCCATGGAATAAATACCAACAGGACTGATTTTCATGGCCGCCCCATTAGTATCCCCAACCAATCCCGTTTCCTCTATGGGTCGACCCGAACGAATGGCATATAGACTGCGCAAGGTACTTGGACCTAACATCATGGAATGAAAAGCCCCCATCGATTCTGCCCATTGAATCAGGCGGTGGGCAATATCGTGAGGATTTACCTCACCATTCGCAATCAACGAATCCGCTACGAGAAGAGTCTGCTGGGTATCGTCGGTCACTTCTCCAGCCTGCATACCCTTATGAATGACATGATCGGGCGGAGCCGGGACAAAATCTTTAATTCCACCATGAAACGTTTTACGAATGGTCTCCGGATCCATCATAGAGGAAGGCATACCCATTGCATCACCTACGGCCACTCCAACTAAACAACCATAAATGCGGTCATACAGTTCAGACATATCTATTCCTTCATCATAAGTTTCCATAATGAGCGGCTTTTATGAAAAACAAAAAAGTAAGCGCTCCCAAAAAAATGATACTCATTATCACATCAATCGGTCTGGCTTTTATTTCTTGCAAAACTGTCCAGTGCCGTGTGGCTCCAAAACCACGATTTAACATGGCCATAGCCAGATTTTCTGACATGCGCAACGATTCCACAATCATGGGGATCATTACCGGGATGTAGGCTTTAATTCTTTTAAAAAGACCGGTATTGTCAAACTGTGCTCCCCTGGCTCGTTGCGCTTCTATAATTTGTTGAGCTTTATTTTCCATAGTTGGAATAAAACGAATAGCAGTCGTAATGATAAATGAAATTTTATAAGAAACCCGGATTTTCCTTAAAAGTTGGAGAAAATCATCCAAAGAGGTTGTGTAGGTGAGAATGGTAGAAGAAATGACCAGAGTGAATATGCGCAAACTGAGTGAAATTCCCAACAAAATTCCTCCTACTGTACAGGTGATGAAATTGCCGGGAAATAAAGAAAATAGCACTATCCTGGACAGGGGTTTCTGAAAAGAATCTGGTTGATATGATACCGCCGATAAAAGTATGATCAACACCACAATTGGCAGCAGGGTGAAAAAAGTAATCTTTAGTTTCTGCATAGAAATTTTAATCCCATAGGCCAGCCAGAGACATCCAATCACAATTACCATGTTATAAAGCGGATCAGAAAATAAAAAAGCCGCCACAATAATGAACAGGAAACCAATTAATTTGGTTCGCACATCCAGACGATGAAGAAAAGAATTGCCAGCCTGATATTCTATGAACACACACTACCTCTTAGATATTTTCGAATAAATTCCAACATCTCTTCTAATTTTATTACGTGTGGAGGAACACCGTATTCCTTTAACTGCTCCGCTAACAGCGAAATTTGCGGTGGTAGAAGCGCATGCTCTCTCAGAAAATTTAAATCGCTCAAAACCATATTTGCCTTACCATCTCTCACGATGGATCCGTTCTCCATTATAATAATTCTTTCCATATATTCAGCCGCCAGACGGGTATTATGAGTGATGAGAATTAAGGTATGACCTTTTTCTTTTAATTTCACAATTTCTTCCATAATGGTGACTGAACCCTCCCAATCTAAACCCGTGGTTGGTTCGTCAATAACAATGATCTGGGGTTTAATAGCTAACACCGAAGCAATGGCTAATTTTTGCCGCTCTCCTTTACTCAGATTAAAAGGATGGATCTTCTCCTTGCCTATTAGACCAGTGTGCTGGAGAGCTTCCTGAATGCGTTGGTCAAGAGCGACGCGGTCTATTCCAAGATTTAATAATCCAAAGGCGATTTCCTCGTACACCGATGAAGAGAATATCTGATGATCCGGATTCTGGAAGACATAACCGACGCGGCTGCTCAACTGCTCAATAGAGGCCTGGCGGGTATCCAGACCATCGACCAGAACTCTTCCAGAAGTCGGCTTCAACAATCCATTCAAATGTTTAAGGAGAGTAGTTTTACCCGCACCATTTCGTCCAATTATCCCAACAATTTCTCCTTCATAAAAGCTGACAGATACATTTTTTACCGCTTGCCTGCCAGTGTCATAGGAATAACTCAGATCATGAATATCGATTACTTTTTTATGTTTCACAGGCGGCGGATCTTCGGAAGAATGAGATGATAGTGAAACTATCGGTAAAGGATTTATTTGATTTTTAAGAATAGATCTTATTTCCTCCACGGCGGAGTCCAGACGGGTGGGAAGAACACTCTTAGTATATATGCCATCCGCCTTCAGGCGGCGGAATAAATCGCTTATCATCGGCACTTGCAAACTGTATTGACGAGGAAGGTCTGGATCACAGAAGAAGTCCCGCGGTGATCCCTGATAAACAATTTGCCCCTGATCAATTACCCACAACTCATCCGCTTTATCGATTACAAATTGTGAATCATGTGTACTAAACAAAATAGTGTGTTTCCCGGTCTGTTTTAGTTGTAATAAAGTGTGGTAGATGGATTCTGCCCCCTGTGGATCCAATTCTGAAGTCGGCTCATCCAATACCAGTATTGGTGACTCCAATGCCAGCACACCAGCGATAGCCAATCGCTGTTTTTCACCACCCGAGAGTCGGTCGGGACTGGTATGGCGATAAGGATCGAGTTGCACGGTATGAATAGCAGAGTCTACATTTTTTTCAATCTTCTGGCGGGGATAAGCCAAATTGCAGGGACCAAAGGCCACATCTTTTTCCACTGTTAATCCCAGAATTTGAGTTTCGGCATCCTGCATCACAAATCCCACATAAGGAACCAGTTTTTGGATAGACATTTCTTGAGTGTTGTAGCCCTTTACCAAAACCTGTCCTTTAAATTTACCCTCACTGAAATGCGGGATTAACCCATTAATGGTGCTGAGCAAAGTCGTTTTGCCGGCGGCGGTGCGCCCCATAACAGCGATCAGCTTATTTCTGCTCACAGTCAGATTTATATTGGTCAATGAAGCATGTGATGCTTTTGGATATTGATAAGAAACATTCTTAAAACTCAATTCCAAGAGCATTTCGGTACTGGCATTTTGTTCAGTCACCAGATCAGGCATGGGCAAGATATCCTACATTCGTTAAGGGTAATTCCAATAATTTTAGTAATTTTAATTCAGCTTCGGGCTGGCAGGAGACCAGCACACAGGTGCTGGGACCCGCTGATTTGTGCATATCTACTGCCGATTGATTCACCGGGATGAAATTCATGTGAGCCAGAGTGGCCATCTGCCGGGCTTCATACAATACCCCTCGGGAACCTACTGGCAGAACGTCATGAATTCCTTCCACCCGCATGACTCTCTTAAGTTCAGAAACTTTAATGATCTCTCTATCTTCCAGACGGACCACATCTGCCGGTCCGGATTTAGGTAAACCGAGACAGAGCACCTGATCCCCAACTTTTGATTTTCCGGGTCGAAAATCTACCTCCTTCACCAGTCCCAGAACGACAGTACCAATTCCGGTCATGCTGGTTGGAACATTATCTTCGGTACTGCCAGAAAGAGGAAAATCCATTCCCAATCCCGCTTCAGCTAATTCAGCGCGAATTCCATTAATAATTTCTGTGCCATGGGGATGCATAGGCAAAGTTAGCATATCAAAAGCCGCTAACGGTAAAGCGCCACAGGCAATTATTTCCATCAATGGAACACGAATGGCAAAACGTCCCAGCAAATAATCGGAGCATTTCACCACATCGGCTGGCAATGAGCCTATTCCTCCATCAGAATCGACTGCAATGATCAGAGAAAACTGGTTTCCTAAATCTATTCTGGTCAAATCTCGAACTTGCTTAGTAGGAAAAAGAGCCGTTCCATTTTTTAAAGAAAGGTACAGATCCTCAAATTTTTTTTCCCAATTCATACTCATACCAGGTTACTCTTTTTAACTATTTTATAAGCAAGCGAAGCTATTAAAACATTTACCAGCGAAGCAAACAAAAGCGGGAGAATGAGAGCAGTAGCCATTCCGGTACCCCCGAAGGGAATAATCAGGAAAGCTGAAAGCACTCCATTCAAAAGGACAGCAATAATAATTCCCAGCGTGAGATTAATTTTTCTGGCTACAAAAGAAAAGATAGAAGCATAACAAGCCATTTGCAAAGCAATGTAGATATGCACCGGCAATCCCAATGGGAACCCCGTGGTAAAAGCAGTCAACAAATGTCCCAAACCAGCAACGATAGCACCCTCACCCCATCCAAAAGTAACGGCCGAAAAATATCCCGTGCAGGAATCCAATGCGACGGTTCCGGTAGGGCTGGGCACTTTGATGAGTGCTCCCACTGCACTGATAGCGATCAACACCGACATACGCGCAATTCGGCGCGGTGTCAGAAATTCTTTGCGCATATTATTCTCCCACTGCACTTCTTTTTTTTCATCCATACCTTACCCGTCTTATTTACCGTTATTCGTTAATTCAATGGCAAAGATACTTTTGTCTCCCCGCAAAATTGTTTTCACATATTCCAATATCTTTCCACTCTTCGTTCGAGTTACCCTTTCCAGCAACAGCATGGGATCATTCTTATTCACATTCAGTGTTTTTGCTTCATAGGCATCGGCTCTCACCGCTCGTAAAAATTCCGAAGCGGTCCCGACTTCATGTCCATATTCTTTTTTGATGGTCTTAAATAAAGACCCTTCTTCAAATTTTTTATCAATTAGATTGGGGACTAAAAATTTAGGCAGATATGACGTTTGTAACGACATTGGCACATTGTCCACCAGCCGCACTCGCTGAATACTATAAACCGGCGCTCCTTCTTCTACACCTAATTTCTTGGCAATGCCTGTTGAAGCCGGAATTTCTTTGATATGAATCAGTTTATTCTGCAATGCTTTTTTTAATCCGATGATCTCTGCCGAATAACTCAAGGAAGCCGTGACACTGTAAGTGATGGTTTTGTCGGACACAAAGGTACCCTTACCTTTTACCCGATAGGCCATCCCCTGGGTCACTAATTGGTTAATTGAGCGTTGGGCGGTTTGACGGCTGATGCCGTACTTGGAGGCCAATTCATTTTCCGACGGTAATCGATCGTGTGGTTTGTATACGTTGTTGTCAATTAAATCGAGCAAGAGATTATATAACTGATAATAAATGGGAATAACGCTATGTTTATCAATTTCGTTCACATATTTTTCCATAGAATCATCTTAACTCCTGCTGTTTATTCTTTTAAAATAAAATTTTCATGGCATAGAATGAATGGGAAAATTCACAGTCGACTCTATCCAGCGCTTACGTTGGTCAGTAAACGATACCTGGACTTTCAGAGAAATCTGTTTTTTATCCAACCATCTATTCATGTTGCCAATATCAGTCACCCACAGAGGCGGTAACTGCTGCCAATTTCCCACATTTGAATAATTTGCCCAGCCGATTCTCTCGCCTGGTTGAAGGATGAATGGACTCTGGTTTTCTGGTTTATCATTTGAATCAGACCAGCGGGGATTTATCAAATCGGAATCTAAGGCGGATACTTGAATGGATATAGGCAGATCAATCGGATTCGCTAATGACTCTAACCCAATAAAATGCAGCGTATCATACTCTCCCTCCGCCACTTTATACATTAAGGAGCCATTCTTTTGATAAATGGTTTCGTCCATGTAAAGATTATCAATCATATAGGAAAGAGCTTGCATTCGATCCATACTGCGGCGTGGGGTAAATTCTAAAAGCGAATCGGTGAATACCTCAAACAGTTGGATATCAACAAATCGGTTTCCTTTTAAAGATAGCAAGGCGTACTGCTGACTACCTCCTGAATGGGCATCCGTATTTTTTACGACACCACCGGTAGAGCCAATCACAACATAATGAATACCATCAATCACTCCATCATCCTGGTCATAATGATAATGTCCGGCAATAACTCCCGCGACTGGATACTCTCGCAGAATCTGATGGATTTCATACCAATTTGACCAGACGTACCAATGGGGCTGATGCAAAAATACGACAATTCCTTTCGCTTTTCGATGAGCAAAAAGATCCTTCTTGAGCCAGTCAACCTGGGCCTGTGAAAAATGATTTAAAAAAATAGGTCCCCAACGGGGATCAGTATGCAAACTCTCGAGCGAGAATAGAGAAATGAAATGATAACCTCTTATATCAAAACTATAGTAGAGATGGTCTTTCATTGGTAGGCCAATCGCACAACTTAAATCCTGAAACCATTTCAGGCGTGAGTGATCCTCAGAAGCCGGTTTAAATACCGGTGGCACCACATCGTGATCGCCAGCGGTTATATACCAGGGACAGGGAAGCTGCTGCATGATGTGAACAGCTCGTTCAAAATTTTGTTGATAGCTGGAATAATCCTTTATCCCACTCACGCTTTCCACCATATCCCCGACATGCAAAATCACATCGGGTTTATGCCGAGCCAGTTTGATCACCGCCTGCTGCATAATCTGATAACTTTCATCCAGATTATAGCTACCCGTTTGATCACCAATGATTCCAATCTTTAATAGCGGTTGAGCATGACCCGTCCTTAGAATAGGAAAAAACTGTAGAAATAAAAAAATGAGGGTGAGGTTTTTCAAAGTGGACATAAGTGCTCTCCATAACTAAAAGTATGGTTGTCTGCTTGTCCGTACAAGTTGAAGTTAATACTATATTCTTTCTTTGTCAAGCATTCAAAAATAAATTGTATCCATTTTTCTATCGAATAGATCCTCTACCTGAATTTCCTCCCCTGCTTTGCCAGATGGATTTTATCCTGAAAAGTCAGACGGCCAGAGATTAAGTCCTACTTTTGTGGTGAAGTTCATGTCCTTCAGTTTTCTCAAAATTCACCGTATCCACCTGTCATGCCGATTGGAATTGTCGCTATTGCTCTACAAAAGCATAACTTCGCGACCATGGCGAAAAAATCATCTCCTGAAATCTTTAGAAAAATCCGCAACCATTTAGTAATTGACACAGTAGGATAAATTTATTTTATTAGTTTAATTTTTTACTAGAAGAGATGAAGGGTAGGAAGAGTTTCTTGAAGTTTTATCTAAAATCATAATACGGCAATTCACATTGAGCTATGCATGAATGAAGGAAACCGCGGATGAGAAAGGTTGGCAGAATATTTTTAATCAGTTATATCGTGATTTGTTTGGCAGGAAGTTTAAGCATACTCTCTTCACAGAATATGAACAGTGCCGAAATTTTGCTGGCATTGAAAAAGTTGCGGGTTTTGGGTAGTGCTTTATATATTGCCGCTCACCCTGACGATGAAAATACCGCTCTGCTAGCTTATCTTTCAAAAGAAAAACTAGTTCGCACCGGTTATCTATCCCTAACCCGTGGTGATGGCGGACAGAATCTGATAGGAACTGAGACTGATGAATTACTGGGGGTGCTGCGGACGCAGGAACTTTTAGCGGCTCGACGAATTGATGGAGCGGAACAATTTTTCACCCGGGCGATCGATTTTGGTTATTCTAAAAATCCAGAAGAAAGTCTGCAAATTTGGGAACGCGAAAAAATTTTAAGCGATATGGTTTGGATTATCCGAAAATTCCAACCAGACATTCTGATCACTCGCTTTACTACCGAGCAGGGTGGGCATGGCCATCACCTGGCTTCCGCCATTCTGGCCCTGGAGGCTTTCCACGCCGCAGGAGATGCCAATCGATTTCCTGAACAATTATCCACCGTAAAAACCTGGCAACCCAGAAGGATTTTCTGGAACACCTGGCGACCAGCCATCGAGCGCCAGAAATTGGATATAAATAAACTCTTTATTGAAGATATCGGTACCTATAACCAGCTGTTGGGAAAATCGTATACCGAAATCTCAGCTATCAGCCGCAGCAATCATAAAAGTCAAGGATTTGGAGCCGCCCCACGGCGCGGCAGTTACCTGGAATATTTCCAATTACTGGATGGAGACGGCCGACCTCCGAGCATCTTTGAGGGTATCGATCTGAGCTGGAAAAAAATACCCGGTGGTGAGAAAATCGACTCTCTTATCCAACAGGCTATCCAAAAATATAATCCGGAACAACCGACCCAGATCATCCCCATCCTGTTGACCATTTCTGAACATATCAAACAAATTCCGGATGAATTCTGGAGAGAACAGAAACAGCAGGAATTACTGCAGATCATTGGTTCTTGTTTGGGATTATGGCTGGAGGCAAGTGCCGATAAATATTACGTGGCGGCTGGTGATAGTCTGCGCATTTCTGTGAATACCATCAATCGCTCAGACTTTCCTCTTATCCTTAAACGAATTGCGGTTTCTTCTGGAGCGATTGATACTTTGCTCCAGCAGGTTCTTCAGAATAATGTACCACTGGAATTAAAGTTTCCTATCGTCATACCTCCCGAGATGGATGTATCCCGACCTTACTGGTTAAAACATCCGCATGGAAAAGGGAGCTTCAATCTGGATGATCCCCGCTTCACTGGAAAAGCTGAAAATCCGCCTTCCCTTTCTGTCATTTATACTTTGCAGGCCAATAACCAGGACCTCGTATACCGAATACCTGTTATTTACAAATGGACAGATGAGGTCGATGGAGAAAAAATAAGACAGGTGTTAATCACTCCTGATATAACCGCTTCATTTAAGGAAAAAATTTATGTGTTTCCTGATAATGGTAGCAAAGAGGTGGATGTAGTGGTAAAGAGCATGAGAAAGTATGGCAGAGGTTCCATCCGTTTACAATTGCCTGAAGGCTGGAGTTACTCGCCGAGCCAGCAGGTATATCAATTTAACAAAATCAACGAACAACAAAATTTTCGCTTTACTATCTTTCCCCCACGGCAAGAAACTACACTAACTGTTTATCTGTTAACTGGCAATGATCAGAGTAAGCCGTGTTACCAGGAAAAAATTATTGATTACCAGCATATTCCTATCCAGACTGTTTTTATGAAAACCGAAACCCGTTTTGTCCGATTAAATTTTTCACCTCCTCATAAAACCATTGGTTATATCATGGGTTCAGGTGATGAAATTCCACAAGTTTTGAGCCAATGTGGATTTCAGGTAACCCAGTTGACCAGCTTTGAGATTGAAAATTCTGATCTGTCGACATTCGATGCAATCGTTACAGGAGTTCGTGCTTATAATACCAACGATTGGTTAGCCAATGGTCACCGCAAACTTCTAGAATATGTCAGACAGGGTGGTACTTTGATCAATCAATACAATGTAAGCCGGGAAATGGTGCTGGATGAACTCGGGCCTTATCCGTTCCAGATCTCCCATGATCGGGTTTCAGTGGAAGAGGCCCCAATGCATTTTCTACAGCCTGATCATCCATTGCTTAAACGTCCATTTAAAATTACTCAGAATGATTTTGCAGGGTGGATTCAGGAACGGGGTCTGTATTTCGCCGGCAGTTATGATTCGACTGCGTATCAGACTCCGCTGGGATGTAATGATCCAGGAGAGGAATTAAAGAAAGGCGGCCTCCTTTATACAACCTATGGTCGAGGAGTATATATTTATACCGGTTTTGCTTTTTTCCGCCAACTTCCTGGCGGAGTTCCCGGTGCCCTTAAATTATTCATTAATCTGCTTTATGCCGATGCTAAACATAGAAAATAATACTGATTTATCCGGAAATGATAAACCGCCACTTTTCAAAAACTGGAATTGGTGGTATTTGATCGTTCTGACGAATCTGATCGTTCTCATTTTGCTCTTTTACCTTATCAGTAAAATTTTCCATTAAGCCCAACAGGCCCTCTGTGTTTTAATTATACCGACGGTGCTGACGGACAATACGAAAGAACAGATCACTTATGCGAACAATTGACTGGATCATCTTAATTGGCTCACTGCTTTTCATCGTTTTTTATGGACTCTGGAAGGGTCGAGGCAACAAAGATATTCAGGGGTATTTACTAGCTGATCGGAGCATGCGCTGGTTTCCGATTCTCCTGTCTATTATGGCAACCCAGGCCAGTGCTATCACCTTTCTTTCTGTACCCGGTCAGGCTTATGTAGATGGAGTCAGATTTGTACAATTCTATCTGGGTCTTCCGCTGGCCATGATCATCCTGTCCATTACCGTTGTCCCCATTTTTCATAAACTGAAAATCTATACCGCTTATGAATTCCTGGAAAACCGATTTGATGCGAAAACCCGGACCCTTGGAGCGCTGTTGTTCATGACTCAACGGGGACTGGCGGCTGGATTAACCATTTATGCTCCATCTTTAATTTTGTCGATCTTGCTGGACTGGAATCTGTACTGGACAAATTTTTTCATTGGTTTTCTCGTGATAATATATACTACAATTGGTGGTACTCGAGCTGTTAACTGGACGCACTTTCAGCAGATGATGATCATCATCATCGGAATGGTCATCACCTTTTTTCTCACCATTCATCTGCTGCCGGCGGATGTTTCTTTTCTACAGGCAGTTCAGTTGTCCGGAAAATTAGGCAAGCTCAACGCTATCGATTTTTCTTTTGATTTGAGCGACCGCTATACCTTTTGGTCGGGAATTATCGGCGGATTATTCTTGCAACTTTCCTATTTCGGCACCGATCAGTCTCAGGTTCAGCGATATCTCACTGGTAAATCTATCACTCACAGCCGAATGGCTCTGCTGTTCAATGGGATAGTCAAAATTCCCATGCAATTTTCAATCCTTTTTCTGGGTGCGATTCTTTTTATTTTTTATCAATTCACTACCCCACCGATCTTCTTTAATTCAGCAGCTGTTTCCCAGGTAAAACAAAGCACGTATTCTACTCAATTCACTCAACTGGAAAACCAGTATCAAGTTATCTCAGAAAAAAAGACCAACGCCATAAGAGAGTTGGCGAGCACCTTGAGGAATGGAAATCCTGAACAGGAGAATCAAAAAGTCCTGCAGGTGCAGGCATGGCAAGAAAAAGCGCAGCAGGTGAGGGCACAGGCTATCGATTTAATCCGTAAAAATGATCCCACTACCGATCCAAGTGATACCAATTATATTTTTCTCTCCTATGTTCTCCGCTATTTGCCGGTTGGAATGGTGGGTTTGATTCTGGCGGTAATCTTCGCCGCCTCCATGTCATCTACTGCCTCGGAGTTAAATGCTTTGGCCTCCACCACTGTAGTGGATATCTATAAACGATTGTTCCGAAAAAAATCCAGCGAACGACATTATCTGTTAGTTTCAAAAATCGCCACTCTGGGCTGGGGTATCTACGCGATACTATTAGCAGACGCTGCCAGTCGTTTGGGTTCTCTGATTGAAGCGGTCAATATCGTCGGATCAGTTTTTTACGGGACCATTCTGGGAATTTTTCTGGTGGGTTTTTATTTTAAATCTGTCCGCGGCTCATCGACTTTCTATGCCGCGATTCTGGCTGAAATGCTGGTGCTTTACTGCTTCTATTTCACAGAAATTTCATTTCTGTGGTTCAACGTCATCGGCTGTTTCGGAGTGATTTTATTTTCTTTCATTTTCAAATATTTCTTCCAAAAACCATCATCCGAACCTGCTTCTGCTGTTTGACTCTCTAAGTACACAAGCTGAAGATTCAAACATTAAAAAGCAGGGAACATCTCCCCGCTGGGCAGTTGATACCAGGGAGTCCATACCAACCCAAAGGCAGTAATAAGAATATCCGTTTTTCGCGGTTTTATTTCAACACTCTCAATTTGAGGTGGAGTCAGTTCGAGCTGATCTTGAATTCGAGTTTTTTCTTTCTCAAATTCAGCCTGTAATTCTGCCAGTTGATTTTGCAAATAGACCAGATTTTCCTCCGCTCGCTGCAGATCCTCCTTCTCTCTACCGATTCTGCCTGCTCCCCGCGCGACCGTCGTGGCCCGACCAATAGTCCCGGTGCTGATGGCTTTTCTGCCAAATAAAGCCCCCAAAACTGTAGCGCCAACTGATACGGCGGTTTGCATGGTTTGCTGAGTTACCTGCGATTTTTCTCTCTCTTTTCTTTCCTGAGCACGGCGAATTTTTTCCTCCAGAGCAGACAATTTGGGAAGATATCGTTGCCGCAACCGTTCAACTTCCTGATCGCGTTTCTCACGCACCGTCAATGCTAGACGACCTCGAAATTCTTCTTCGCTTTCTTCCGGTCGAGCAGATAATTTCAATTCAGGACATTGCATGACCACCAGGGAAGCAAATTGATAAAGATGACTCTCATACATCTTCCGCCAGATTTTATGACTTTCCGTTCTGCCGGCGGCTCCAGGCAATTCAGCAAAATCTCCTTCTGAGCTAGCTTGTTTTTCTAAAATAATCTGGCGTTCTTTAAACAATTTACCCTGTTCCCAATCCACCTCCGTTCCATCCCTGCTCAATGGCGCAATTATCGTTTGTGTCTGCCAGAGGTCTAGATTCCGTTTTGGATCCACAAAATGAAGCTTGGCTGTTCCAACAATCTGCGGTTGATAAATTAATCGCGACTGCGCCGGTTTTTCCTTCACAGGATGGAGATAATATTCTTCAATCCCTGCTGCCACTATGGGTTTAGCAGTTCCTGAAACTGCGACGGAGGTTTCAGCCTTTTTTTCTTGAACAGCTGGAGCTTCACTAACTGCAGTAGAAGTGCGTGATTTACGATTGGCCATTAAGGATTGAATTTGAGGCAAGGTTAAAGGTCCGCGAAGGTAGGAGAGCGCCCAGCGCGATTGAAAAATAACCGGTTGGCTTTCATGAATGTTTTTCATGAAAAACACCCGCTTTTCTAACCCTGAAATCAACTCATTCAGATCCGCTCGGTTATATAATTGACTACTGCCTGCCTCCGCACTCAACAAACCATCGATCAACCGATCGCGATCGCGTTCGGTTTGCAGACGACCAATAAACCAGGTCCCGGTGTTTGACAGCCCTTTATAATCCAGATCGACTGGGTTCTGGGTAGCAAGCAGAATTCCCACTCCAAAGGCTCGCGCTTGCTTCAACAAGGTCAACATCGGCTTTTTGGCCGGTGGATTGGCGGTTGGTGGAAAATAACCAAAAATTTCATCAATATATAAAATCGCTCTTAAACTTGAGGTCCCTGGTTGGGTGCGCATCCAGGAAAGCAATTCATTGAGCAGCAGGGTAACAAAAAACATTCGCTCCGAATCACTGAGATGGGCAATTGAAAATATGCTGAGCCTCGGTGTTCCAGACGCCGTGTAGAGAATTTTAGAAATATCTAACGGCTCTCCCTGCAACCAATTCGAGAAGCCGGGGGATGCCACTAAATTGTTCAATAAAATAGCCAGTTCCAAACGATCCTTTGCAGGATAAAAAGATTCCAGATCGAACACTCCAACTTTCTCAAAAGGAGGTTTCTGAATGTGATGTATCAGGGCAGGGATATCCAGACTTTTATTTTGACGCCAGTTAGCCTCAATGATCGTGGAAAGTAAAATATGTTCGCGACTGCGAAGTGGATCCGCTTCGATTCCCAGTAATCCTAATATACTGGAAACCAGGGTTTGAATTCGATCCCGCAATCCTTCACTGTCATTTAAAAACTGCTCGGAAGGGGCCTGAAAGGATTGCAGAACACTCACCGGCACTCCAGAATTACTTCCAGGAGTATAGATAATCATATCGGTCGTATCCCTTAAAACCTGGATGCGGGAAGGATTCTGTCCCCATTCCAGAAGACCTTTTCTCCAGCGGTCAGCGATTTTCTGCGCGTATTCCTCAGGTGAAAGTCCAGCCTGTTGAGCTTCACCAACATCAATCCAGGGCATAAAGTCGGAAGGCTGTAGTTGCGGAAAAGTGAGCAGAATATTTCCAAGATCACCTTTGGGATCAATGGCGATCACCGGGATACTATCGATGGCGGCTTCTTCCAGAAGAGAAAGACACAAACCAGTTTTTCCACTGCCGGTCATGCCCACACAGATGCCATGCGTGGTCAAATCTTTGGAATCATATAATACCAGTTCATCTAAAAGGGATTTCTTTTTTAGATCATATTTTTTACCCAGATAAAAGACACCCAACTTCTCAAAATCTGTTGACATGCTTACTCCTTATGGATCGAAGATGTTCAAGATTTTTTTATTCATTTTAATCAATATATTCCAGAAATCAAAATGGAGAGATCATCAATATCATTTATTGAATTTTTTACTCTCCTTCATATCTGATAAACTTATGGCCGTTCTGACCATCACAGGTTTTGGTGATAAGGATGAATCGTTGACCTGATTTATGCCTTCTCAATCGCGAAATTTTTCGATGCTGGATGATTTGAATACTGCAACAACGGGGACAATTTCCCTGAAGCAATAACATCATTTCTCGCATCGAATGTTCTTCAATAATTTAATATTAATTTATTCGGGACACCGAGAAATATTTTTGATTTTCATTCACCAATCTTTAAGGGATGAAAAATAACAGTCCACAATAAAAACCTCCTGAAAGCATATTTTTTCAGGAGGTTTCTGCATAAAATTGAAAATCGTTTTCTTTGTATCGAAAGGCTTTCTGACCTTTTCATTACCAATTGAGTTCAGCTACCCTAACAATCTGAATAGTAAAATCAGAGTACTTTAATTATTTCCCCTTCCATTTGGCCAGCAAAGCCTCCATATCCGCCATGTTAAACGGTGGCTGGGACATGGCCTTCCCCATGGTGATGGCTTCCTCCATTAATTTGATCGCTTCTTTCTTTTTACCCAGTTTTTCCAAGATGCGGGCTTCTAAATTGATATTCCAATAATTTTTTTCGACTGCTTTAGAAACCTCCAGCCATTTCTGGGCTCTGGCCATATCCAGGTTATTTTCGAAAGCATAATTAGCCGCCTGATACGGAGTTCTCCAGCTAATGGATTTTTGAGCCTGCTCCATCACCATGCCGTGTACATCAACCTGGATAGTAAAGGGGATTTTAATCTTCTCCCACTGCAGAACAGCATCAGCGGAACTATCGGTTATGTTGTCAAAGTAAAACATCATTCGTTCTGTAAATTCTGCGGGTCGGGGTTTCACTTTTATCCGCAGCACATCTTCTTCAGGCTTGTAACCCATGGCACCCCACATGTCAATTTGTTTACTGAAAATCACTGTCCACTCTTCGGTGTTGGGTATGGTCAACAACGCATATTTGCCTTTGGCTAATTTATTGCCGGCAATGGTTACCTCACTGCTAAAAGAGATCGTGGTGGCTTCGTTGGCTCCGGTGCGCCACGGTTCATTATAAGGAACAAGTTCTCCCCATATCACCCGACCTTTTACTCCTGGACGGCAATAGTCAATAATGACATCGGTAATGCCGATGGTTTGTGAAACACTGGCTTTTGGACTTATCCGCGGTAGAGTGAGTTGTGCTAAACAATTTTCACTTCCCGCCAAAATCAGTATAATTAATGCCACCATCATTATATAAGCTAATCGCATAAATTCCTCCAGTTTATGAGTGAAATAACAAATGAGATTATTATGTATAAAAATATCATGCAGAATTTAAGCAGGCTGTGAGTAGATACAAAACTATTTCATCAGCCAAAAACAGTTTAGAGATAATTCTTTATTTTGCGGTGACCTCACCAAGGAAGGTAGCTATAGTTTCCCATACCATGGAAAAAGACATCAGATCTCCATGCTGCGCCTGAGGAATTTCAACCAACTGAAAAAGGCGTGAGAATTTTTTTGACAATTGCTGGCTCTGCTGAACCGGAATGATCTCATCCCTGCTACCATGAATAATCAGCACCGGCATATCCAGGAGTGGAGCCACAGAAAACGACTCATATCTTTCCGTTAAAAACAAATTAACCAGCCAATCTGGATAATGTTCTTTAGCAACAGCCTCCAATGACCACCAGGGGCTGGCCAGAATTAAACCTTTGAGAGAAGGGGATTTGTTTATGGCTGTTTGCACGGCCACGGCTGCACCCAATGACCAACCAAATAAAATTATTTTTTCAGCCTGAAAATCATTCTGAACTTTTTCCACCACTATGCGAGCGCTTTGCAGGAGAGATTTTTCATTCGGATTTCCACGGTTATTCCCATAGCCGGGATATTCCATGACCAGATAATTCACTCCCAGTTTTTCAAATTCTTTAAAAATTCCGGACAACCAGAGAGTTTGCAGATTCTCCCCATTCCCATGAAAATAAATGAGCCATGGTTGAGCGTTCTGCTGGTAATGATACCAGCACTGAAGCTGTTCATGATCAGAAACAGAAACCATCATATTGAGTAGAGGTAATGGAGGATTGTGAGGTACCTGGACAGCTGGGGCTGGATAAAGCAAGAATTGAGTGATCTTTTCACGCATCAGAACAACCAGAATAAACAGAAAAATAAAAATGAGCACCCATTTCAATTTCAAAGATTTATACATATTAAATAAAGGGTGATGGACTCATGAAAAAAACAGATTTTCTATTCTCGGTGCTTTTTATTTCTGTTCATTGCAGGATTTTTGTTGGAACTACCTTTGCGCCACCGCTTCTTCAGCTGGATCAAAATATTTCTGTTTGAATTCCTGGAAACGGTTGGAGAGCCAGAAACCAAATTTGCTTCGTTCATGAGACAGGAATTCGTAAATGATCTGCGCCATTTCTGGTGTCCGCAAATAGCCATATACTTTGTGTGGATTGGGCTTGTTTTGATAATAATAATCATTGGTAACAATTTTATCCACAATTTCCAGATGACGAGAATTTTCTTTGAAATTTTCAGATAATTGGTGATTCATCGCCACAAAATCCCGTAAATCGGCTAAATTATACCATTGATTACGAATGTTTTCAGGTACAGAGAGTTGTGATCCCTCAAACTCTTTTCTGGCTAATTTTTTATAAAATTTCGAATAAATGAGCGGTTGACCTAATGGCGAACCGATGGTCACCAAAGTATCGATCTGACATTCTTTCTCATAAAGGCTCAGCACCTCATAAGCGATAATTGATCCCATGGAATGGGCAATCAACAAGATATCTTTATTCTGATGTTTTTTTAAAGTGGTCAACAAGCGTTGATGAATTATCCGCCGAGCTGATAATTGAGTCCCTTCATCAATATTTTCTCCCGAGCGAAAATACAAATTTAAATCATTAAAATAACGACGAATCAACCAGTCGGATACCAGATCGAGAGTATTTGAGTAATCAGTATATGAAAAGAACTTTTTCATCTCTTTTTCTAAAAAATCAAGAACCCGCTGGCGAATTTTTCCAATCCGGGGAGGGATAAAATCTGAAGATGGCACATAGGGAGATTCAAGGTAAAACGGACTCTCCGGATTTTTTTCCTGAACATCTAGAGGTTGTTTATGAAAGACATCAGCCCAATACACCAGCTCAAAAGGAATAAAAATGTTATGGTATCCCAAATGGCGTAATCCTTCTTGAATCGATTTCTGCCACCAGATCTTTAAAACCTCCCGTGGAGGTTTATTCCCTAAACCATGGATCCCAATGATTATACGTGACATATTCAACCTGATTTTGTTTAACTAAAATTTTAACAACCCTATCTTTTTCTTACAGGAAATACTTCTTTTTCTTTTTAAATTTCTTCCCTCACTACTCCTGGTTAACAAAAGATCTTTTCTAAAATATTTTGACACCTTATCCTATCCACCCTGTAATCCTGTCTTGCCATACAACCAAAAAAATTCATATATGCTCATTATCCTGTCTAACAGGAAGTTCACGAGATTGGGATTCTATCTGCTCGATTTCTGGCAAGTCTCCTGAGCCGGCTCCCATCTCTTTCAATCGCTGCACGGAAGGCAGTATGCGGCTTTCCAGTGAACCCACCGCTTTATTATAGGAATGAACAGTCGTATTCAACTTCTTACCCATTTCGCTAAGGTGTCCGGCAAACGTCACAAACCGGCTGTATAATTCTTTACCCTGTTCGGCGATCTTTTCAGCGTTTTCAGCCAGCTGCAGTTGCAACCAGCCGTAAGCCACTACTTTTAATAGTGCTAAAAGAGAGACGGGCGATACGATCAAAACTTTATGCTTTAAAGCATCTTCCAACAAAGAGCCATCCCGCTCGAAAGCAGCTGTTAAGCCCGGATCATAAGGCACGACCATCACCACGAATTCAGGGGAGCGCGGAAATTGTGACCAATAAGCTTTCTGGGATAATAATTTCATATGGTTGCGCATTGATCGGGCATGTTCTTCTAACTTTTTGCGGCGCAGCTCTTCATCGGCAATTTCCATGGCTTCCAGATAGGCATTCATCGGGGCTTTGGAATCCACCGGAATGAGTCCTTCTTTAGGTAAATGGATAATCATATCGGGACGTCCTTCTTCAGCCGTAACCTGTTCATTAAAATCAACATAGGAAATCATCCCGGCCATCTCGGCAATTCGCCGCAACTGTACTTCACCCCATCGTCCACGCACCGTGGTGGATTTCAGAGCCTGTGTTAAATAATGAGTCGTTTTTTGCAACTCCTGATGAGATATGCCCATCTGAGTCACCTGATTGAGCAGAGTTTGATAAGCTCCTTCTCTCTTTTGTTCCAGTTCTCGGATTTGCCTATCCAGCTCATCTAAATTTTTACCCAGCGGATCTACCAGATTTTTAATTTCTTCCTTTTGCAATCCCCAATCTCTTTTTTGCAACTCCAGTACTTCTCCTAATTTTTCGCGGGCTTGCTGTAAAAATTGAGTGGTATTCATGTGCAAGAGGTCAGCGGAAAGCGCTTTAAAGGTTTCTTTGAGTTTATCCTGAGTTAACTCCAGCCACTTCATCTTTTCCTGATCCGATTCAATATCTTTCTTCAACTGGGCATTTTCTATTTTCAGACTTTCGATGCGACTGCTCAATCGCGCCTGCTGTATAATCCAGGCAATTAGAAAACCAATCATGACGGCTACCACGATGTAAAGTAAAGTGATCATCATCTTTTTCTCTTTTCTATTATAATTCACATATAATCATTTATCGAAAATCTCATCATGCAGGAAGCTTTCTAAATGCCCCCAGTATCCAGCGCATGCATTTATGCCCAAAATCCACCGGCGGGCAGTACATCATCGGACAGGCACCGGCAATGACGGTAATATGGTTTTGTTCGCAAAATTTGGTGGCGGTTTCAGAAACACTACCGGCTCCAAAGGCGCGATGCATCCAGACTCGTTGTATCCCTAATTCAACGCATTCTTTAACCAATTGCTCGGTCGCTGAAGGCGGAGTACAAATTACTACTCCATCGACCTTTACTGGAATGGCGCTTAAATTCGGATAGCAGCGTTCCCCCTCTACCATATCAGTTTTGGGATTTACAGGATAAACTTGATATCCTGTTTCCTTGAGTTTTTTAAAAATAAGATTGGCGGCCTCTCCTCTGGCATTCCGAGACACCCCTGCCACCGCGATCTTTTTCTGGGCCAGGAAATCATTTACCTTTTCAATCAATGTGCTCATTTTCTTCCTCTTCTCCATTTCAGAACAGCAATGGCGTATAGAAGTTGACTGGAAATTTATGATGAAATCCACAGATATGCTACTTTTATGCTACTTTTTTAATCACCGAAGTCCAATGAAGAATTTGTATAGATAAAGTGTAATCTGTCGCCCGAAATTAATTTATTTATTTTTTCTCGAATTTCATTGACATTCAAAGATTTTAGAGATATTTATACGAGTAATTTAAGGTCGATCAAAAAATACTCGCGAGTAATTTAAAGTTGGGTTAAAATTATGGCTTACCTGAAGCGCTATGTAGAAGACTTTGTGAAAGAAGATTTAACCAAAAAAATGGTTTTCCTTTCCGGACCGAGACAGAGTGGAAAAACGACTCTGGCAAAAAAAATTTTAAAAGATGAAAATCTCGATGATTCCCGTTATTTAAACTGGGATGCAGCGATTGATCGAGAAAATATTATCCGTGAACAATTTCCCGCTGGACCCGGTCTGTTAATTCTTGATGAAGTCCATAAATATACACGTTGGAGACAGGTAGTAAAAGGTTTGTATGATAAACGAAAACATGAGGTGCGTATTCTCGTCACTGGAAGCGGACGATTGGATTATTACCGGCATGGAGGTGATTCACTCCAGGGAAGATATCATTTCCACCGTTTATATCCTTTTAGTTATAAAGAAATATCCAGTATCGGCCAGTATCAATTAATGGATTTATTTAATTATGGGGGATTTCCTGAGCCTTTTCTGCTGGCTTCAGAACGAGAAAGCCGTCGCTGGAGTAAAGAATATCGATCTCGGGTAATTCAGGAAGACTTAAATTCATTGGAGAATGTTAAAGATTTAGCTCTTCTGGAAAATTTAGTTATTCGATTACCTGATTTAGTGGGGTCTCCACTATCTATTAATGGGTTGAGAGAAGGTTTGCAGGTTTCCCATCAAACCGTCTCCCGCTGGTTATCCATACTTGAAAATCTATTCATGATATTTCGAATTTTCCCATTTGGTGCTCCCGGAATACGCGCTGTAAAAAAAGAGGCTAAACATTATCACTTCGATTGGCCGATCATTGAGGACGAATCTGCTCGCTTCGAAAATATGATTGCCTTTCATTTGTTAAAATGGTGTCATTTTCGCCAGGATTACAAAGGATTAGATATCGAATTGCGTTATTTTAGAGACATAGATAAACGTGAAGTCGATTTTGTGATTTTAGAAAATAATAAGCCCCAGCAGTTTGTAGAATGTAAATTAAGGCATCGGGATATCAACCCTGCACTTCGGTATTTGAAACAGCGATTTCCAAAAGTATATACGGTTCAGATTGCGCTTTTTGGGGAAGAGGAATATATAAACAAAGATGGAATTCATATCTGCCCGGCAGAAAAATATCTGGCGAATTTGATATAATGGAATTCTTTATTTTTCCCGTAAAATGTAAAATGACATTTGAATACATCCTGCGATATTCATCGAAATCCGGAAAAAGTTCTCCCGCCGGACAATAAATAGCGGCAGATACGATAATTTTATAGGACAGGAATACCTGGAGCCTTAATGAGAACCTTTTAAATCAATACTCCCTCCTGCCACCCTAACTTGATCAATTCAATCTTATCTGGATCAGCCGTTCCCAGATGATGGCGAGTGTCCGCTAAAAAAATGTGTTTCACCGGTGGATTTATCGGACGATCCTCTTTGAAATACTCCAACCGTCTGGCCTGAATAATTCGTACTCCCGTCGCATCCACCGCCACCGGATCAATTCCCATTAACAACCCGTGGTATCTCCAGGTATATTCCGCATTATAATCATGTGGCCCCACACTGTGAAATAGCGGAGTAAACATCACCAGAATGTTCAAACGGGTGCGCCCTTTTACATGCGGTAGTTTCCAGATGGTTGCCAGATCGGCACAGGTATCACCATGATATTCATAAGGTCTTTCCACGAACATAATATAATTTTTCAGCAAGGTGCCCACTCCCGACCAGTGATGGGTGCGCATCGGTCTGACATTGATCAAGGCCGTGGCTTTCTTGAATATCGGATCGGACAGCACACCGCGATCTCTGATACTGATATTTTCTTCAGCAACTCCACAGGCAAGGACCCTTTTCTTAAGAACCTGTTCCAGTTCCGGTGGGGTTGGCAAATAACTCCAGACATTCGATTTAATTCCAACCACATCACTGGATTTTATGAGCTGCTTCCAGGCGGTTAAAGGATCTCTTTCCCCCAGCAGAGCCATCACCGATTCGTCTACCATCTGCTCAAGAATTTTAAGATTTAGGACTCCCTTTTCATTAAGAAGGTCCTGATGGCGATTCAATACTACTCGAGTTTTCGGCCCAGATTGAGAAAGTAATTTGTTGGGAAAATTAAAATAGAGTCCGCCGGCAATAGCCAGAGCGGCACTATCCTTTAAAAAGTCTCTGCGCGATACAATTTTTTTCTTCATTCAATTTCCTTTCGCTTCTATGAAATCAGACACCGACTTTGCTTCCTTATGACCCCTGTAAAACATAGTAAAATTTTTTTCTCCGGTGAAGATTCGATTTATACCTTCCACTATTTCTGGTTCAGGTTTTTGGGAACATCCGCTATTAAGGCCGCCACCTGCTCTTCTCCAGCACCTTGAAATACGGCAACAAACTGTCTGTCGTAAAGTCGAGCTCCAGTCCAACTGCCATCTTCCAGTTGGGTAATTTTTATTCCGGTCAGAAATTTAATCGCCGGTGCCTGTCCTTCTGGATGACTGATCAACTGATTCTGAACCGTCCCTTGTGAAGCATTTGGGGCAGCAAAATATTTTTCGTAAGCCTGATAGGCAGCTTGTGCTGGTGCTGGATCAGGATATATCACAATCAGCAATATTCCCTGTCCCGGATACCTGGCCAGAACCGCCGGGGTCTCCTCACTGATCTGAAAAATGTTTTCATCAGCGATAAAAAAATGGGAATTCAACCAGGTGTGATGAGTAAAATAGCGAATAGATTCTTCTTTCAGATTTTTCTGCGGTAAATACTTCAATATCTCTGGCAGTTCACCTGTTTTGTCAATTTTCTCCTCTATCTTTCTGGCCAGATTGGCAATGGCCTTCTTCGATTCCGGCGTCTCCGGACTGGCTAAAATGGAAACATAATATCGATCCTTCCAAAAAGTCAGTAAGCCTGGATAAGATTGCGAACCCTGACCATAGGTACTATCCACCATTTCTCGGGAATGACAGAAGAGGCCAAAGGCATTAGCTGATTCTTTCATATCAAATACATCCACGACGATCATCGGTTGACCATCTCGATGGTATCTGCGACTCAAAACCCTTTGAAAACCGTAAGAAAGATAAAGCTCTGCCCCTCCATCAATATACTCATACAAATTCTCTCGATCATAAAATTGATCTTCCGTTTTTCCCCAACCGTCAACTGCAGATGGAAATAGACTGCTTAATTCGGTATTGATCTCCTTATTCATCGATACTCCCTGGTAAATAAAAGTGAAACTCGACATCATTAGAACAATCACCCATTGTTTTTTCATAAAGAATGCCGATCCTCTTTTTTATCAAAAAAATATTTATTAAAAATGAATTCATTTTTGAATGAATACGATTTCCTTCCGATTCTTTTCCTGCACCTGCCGGAGAAAACTATGGAAAGCTGGATATTGATCAGCCGATATATCTCTTTGGGTAAGGTTGTGTCTGACTTCTATCTTTAGTTGTCGTTCACGGAACTGCCAGGACCAACTGGCAGAGCCAAAGGCAGAATTCACCGAATCCTGATAGGCAGAAGTTTCTGATAGATAACGGGGTGGTAAATCAATCTGCAGATTAACCTGATAATTTAAAGCGTATTTAAATTGGATGGGATGCACTCTTTCTCCGGAAGAAAAATAGGCAGGAAGTTCAAATAAAGCAATGGCCGATGGATCCAGAATCATTTGATCAGAAATCTGTCGCGCAAATGAAGAGCTGCTAAAAGTGAAGAAAATTTCCAGTGGATCTTCTACCGGATATAAACCGGATAGGGAAAAAGAATCGAGGTTGACTCCCATAAAGCGTTCGGCCAGATATCGATCCAACCACTCCCTGATTTCCTGAGTGGATGAAACGAAAAGTTCTTCTCGCTTTTCCGAAGCCGGCGATCCGGTGAAAATCATTTTCCCTTTTATGAAGGCCATATTTTTTTCATCTAAGGTTACCTGCCACTCGGTGATGAGCTGGTTGCGCTGTTCCGAATCCAGGGGAGTAGTCTGTATGGAGCCATTTCCATTTTTTTCAATGACCAGAACTGGTACTCCCTGATCATACCACGGAAGCTGGCCAAAGGGACAGCCTTTTTCGGTGGCATCCATCCAGATTCCTGCCGGGTCAATGGTGGGACAATAGGCGATGGCATGATTAAATTGGAAAGGGGAGGCCAGACTGGTATCGGGCAATCCATTCTGACGAGTACTGATGAGCACCGGATAGACTGGTATTCCCACTTCACGGGCTATGCTGCAAATAAGAGTGGTCATATCCTTACAGTCACCATATTTATTTTGAAAAATTTCTGCTACCGGATGAGGCTGGAATCCGCCTATCCCGATATTCACGGCAATGTAGCGGACATTATCGCGCACCCATTCATAAATTTTTTGCAACTTCTCCCGATCGGTAAGGCAGTCAGCAGTGAGTTCTGCAGAAAATTTTTTAACAGATTCATTTGCTTTTAGCTGCGGGGAGGACAATTCATCATACCATTTAGCCACATCATCCCAATTTTTTATTCCAACCGGAGCCAGGGAAAGTCGGGAAAGTAATTCTCGTCGCGGCGGCATACCAAACTCAGATTTCAGGGCTGGTACGTTTCTTTTTTCCCAGCGATGGGTGGATTTAAAACCAATCGGGGCCTGGGTGATCTCCGGTTGCAGATCCGTATTATAGCTACGATATTTTAATTCCCATTCCGAGGGGTGCACCACGGTAAAACGGGAAAGTAAAGTGGGGATTTCATCTTGAAACAGCCAGGAATGCCAGAGGGTTCGACCCTTGATGCTTTGTTGATAGCGATATTCTAAGATCGATCCCGGTTCCACGGCGGGGAAAGTAAAAATTTTTGCACGCTGATCGGAGTAAAAAATGAAGTTCGGATATAGATTGACATCGAATATGTATTCGGGTTTAATGATGGTAATTTTACCATCGGGTGAAATGGTGCGGGCTTCGATTTTTTCGATGGTGATAGATGGATAATAGGGGATCATTACATTGGCAAATTTTTCTCCACGGCGGTTTAATATTTTCAGAATTTTATGACGTTCAAATTCACTGAAAGCGGTAGCCTCGCTGCCGAATATTTCCATTTTGCCTTCGTCCAGCAGGATTACTGCAGATTCATCTGGAAAATCGTGCAGGGAGGGTAAGTGATTTCTATCCAGATCAATCCATTCGATCTGGGTCGCCCATTTATTTTTCCCCGCACAACTTAAGACAAGGAGAATTATTATAATAAAAAATAAAAAATTTGTTATGAACCGAATCATCTTATTCTCACTCGAATCATCGATTTAAATTACATCTCGGGTTCAAAAAATACAATCACATTTCTATTGCCGGCAACCCGTTTTACCCTCATTTTGTATTTTGTATGGTTTTCTCTGTGGGAACCAATTCTCGCGCCGAGACGCCGAGGAAAAACAGTATAGAGTGAATATTTTGTATTTTGTATTTTGTATTTAATTAATTGGTGTTCTCTTGCCGGTCAGGAGAAAATTATATGAACCATTTCCTGATCTCCCCCAGGCGCAGCTGATCAAAATCATCGATCACCAGATCGGTAACCGGTTGCAGTTCGGAGCGCGAATGGGTGGTTGTTATCCCGATCACCCGGCATCCGGCCCGGCGCCCGGCTTCAATTCCGGAAAGCGAATCTTCAATAATCACACATTTTTGCGGCAGATAATGTATAAGGGCTGCCGTCTTCAGATAAATTTCCGGATGGGGTTTACTATTTTCCACCATATCTCCGTCCACTACTACCTGGAAAAATTTCCGCGTACCAGTTTTCTCTAAGGTAAAAATCACATTAGCCGGTGGAGCGGAAGTGGCTACCGCCCGTGGAATTTTCTGCTCTTCTAATTTCTCTAAGAATTGGATCAATCCTTTCACCGGCTGGATATGGGGTGCAATGATCTCCCGAAACAGTGCTTCCTTCTCCTCCTCAAATTCCTTTATCTGTTGGGCAGTCACTTTTCCATTGAATAAACTCATCAACCAGTCCTTATTGGTTCGCCCAAATACTCGATTCCTTAACTCATCATCGCTCAAATGATAACCATGCTTCTCACAAAATTGTTGTAACGCAATTTTATGATATGGATTGCTGTCCACGATCACTCCATCCATGTCGAAGATCACCGCGAATGGAACAGAATAGTCAATATAGTGTGCAGGGGGATAACTATCAGTCATAGTAGATCTTTAAGAGTAATGATGACGGTATGCCGGAATATCGATAAATAGATAATGGGTAATGGTTAACAAGAACATTTTGTATCTTGTATCTTGTATCTTGTATCTTGTATCTTGTGTCTTGTATCTTGTATCTTGCATTTAATCTTTCATCTTCCCCTCCAACTCCTGTGCAGTTTTCCGTATGAGTTCCCAGGCCTGCTCCACGTGTTGCCGTTGGGTATTGGTTTGGGCAATCGACATTCGTAAAGTATATACATCATTCAGCCGGGTATGGGTTAGATAGATTTTACCAGACCTGTTTAAATGATCAAGCAATTTTTCGTTGAATTTATCTCCACTCTTATGTCGGAAGCAAACCAGATTGAGGGGTGCTGGCGCCATTAATTCAAAATCGGGATCATTCCGCACCCAGTCAGCAAATTCCTGCGCGAGTTGCACATGCTGCCTTATGTGATATTGCAGACCTTCGATTCCATAATGCCGAATCACAAACCATAACTTCAGAGCCCGAAATCGCCTTCCGAGTGGGATTTGCCAATCACGATAATCAATCACCGCTCCCGATTCAGTCGCTTTGTTCTTCAGGTATTCCGGAAGAATGCTCAGGGTCTGGATAAGGATTTTCCGGTCCGCAACATAAAAACAGTCGCAGTCAAAATTGGTGAACATCCACTTATGAGGATTAAAGCAATAGCTATCCGCATACTCCAATCCCTTGTGGATATATCGGAATTCCGGACAGAGGGCGGCTGTACCTGACATGGCCGCATCCACATGCATCCAGATGTTTTCCTGGCGGGCGATCTCACCAATTCTGTCCAGCGGATCTATGGCATTGGAGGAAGTTGTTCCCACTGTTGCACATACAAAAAAAGGGATCTTGCCCTTTTTTCGGTCTTCTTGAATGAGTTGTGCCAATACCTCAGGCTGCATGGCAAAATTTTCATCCACCGCTACCAGGCGTAGATTTTCTTTTCCAATTCCGGCAATTTTTATGGCTTTTTCCACCGAGGAATGAGTCTGGCTGGTAGCATAAGCGGTTAACTTTCCATTGCAGCCTTTATCATTGCTCACAAACCGGGTAGCCCTTTCACGAGCCGCCAAGATAGCACACAGCGAGGCGCTGGAAGCAGTATCCTGAATTACACCGGCCCCATTTCTAGTGGATTTAAATTTATCAGGCAACGCTAACATTTCCACCAGCCAATCCAAGACATGGGTTTCTAACTCAGTGCAGGCTGGACTGGTAGCCCAAATCATCCCCTGTACTCCCAGTCCAGCGGATAATAATTCTCCTAAAATGGCCGGTCCTGATGCATTGGCTGGAAAGTAAGCAAAAAAGTTGGGAGACTGCCAGTGGGTGATTCCGGGAAGAATGATTTTATCCACATCCTGCAGGATAGCAGAAAAAGATTCACCCTTTTCTGGCGGATGGGGAGGTAAATTCGCCCGAATCTCTCCTGGTGCCACAGTTGACATTACGGGAAAGGATTCAATGTGGCGGTAATAATTGGCAATCCATTCCAGAACAACTTTTCCATTTTTCTCTAATTCATCTGGAGACATATGGTAACTGTGCCTATTCTTCATTTTACCCTCTTCACTCAAAGAAAAAATTTTCAGAGATTCTCATTATTTACCCATTATTTGATGACGTTATGTTTTCGTAAAAGTTCTACTACCTGTGGAATGGGAATACGCTCAACTCGATGTCCGCGATATCCACTGACACCAGTCGCAGCAAATAGTGAGTTCAGGATGGCTTCTTCGGTGGCTTCAATCACCGCCTGAAAAAGTGGAGACATCTCTTCATTTCTCAAGATCTGTTGAGATAAAAGTTTTTCTGTAGCCGGAGGGGAAATTCTGACTTCTTTTGCAGTGGAAAAAGCGATCACATATTCTCCGCTTCCATTAGAAGAGATACCACCGGTACGGCCTAAACCAAGGATGGCCCGTTTTGCTAATCTTTTCAAATTTCGACTGTCAAGTGGAGCATCCGTAGCAACGACAATCATACAGGATCCGTCTGGATTTTCTGGAGTTACTTTTCTTACTTTCAATTCTTCACCAATCGGTATTCCGGCAATCTGCAATACGCCCCCAAAATTGGTTTGAACCAGGACCCCGATAGTATAACCACCTTTATTCCGGGGGAGTCGGCGTGAAGCCGTCCCAATACCTCCTTTAAAGCCAAAGCAAACCGTTCCCGTGCCTGCTCCCACTGCCCCTTCCGCTACCGGACCTTCGGTGGCGCTATCAATCGCTTGCCGGATATGCTCTTTACGAATATGCCTTCCGCGAATATCATTCAGCCAGCCATCATTGGTTTCACCCACGACCGGATTAACCGACTGGATTTTTTCATTTCCTTTCATCTGCAGAGTATAATCAATCACCGCTTCAGCAGCAACCGGGACACTTAAGGTATTGGTAAGAATAATGGGGGTTTCCAGTTCACCCAATTCTTCCACCTGGGTATATCCCATTAATTTACCAAAACCGTTAGCCACGTAAATGGCCGCTGGAACTTTTTCCTGATAAAGATTCCCGACATGAGGAAGTATGGCTGTTACACCGGTGCGGATACTATCATCGGAAATCAGAGTAAAGTGTCCCACTTTAACTCCTGCCACATCCGTGATGGCATTGTAACCACCAGTCTCCATGACCCCGATGGTTATTCCCAGATCCCGACACCGCGTACTTTGAGCATCGGCATCTCTCAAAAATCCGAAAGTAAGAAAAAGTATCATCATTGCCACTACTTCTATTTTATTCATGGTGAGCAGGTATGCCTGATATGAATAGAATTATACATTATATCCATAGCGTGCCGCCAAGGAGCGAATCCGATCATGTAGGCCGGGATCGAGTCTCTCAATATACTTCCAGTCAATTACCCAGGGTGGATCGGTGAGATATAATCCCCGCTGATTTGTTTCTCTGGAGATGCCGGCGATGGATTCCGGGTTATATTCAATTCCTAAGTCAGCACTCAACCTCGGCAAAATTAAATTTAGTTTTTCTATCTGAACAGTTTCAGTCGCTTTCTTTTCTGCTAACAAATTCCATTGATACCAGTACCGGGATGATTGGAGAATTAATTTTTCTTTAACGGATAGATCAGAATTTTCAAGGCCGGTCTTTAAATCTGGCAGATGCTTTTCCAGGAAGGCATAACTTTTCTGTCCCTTCTGTAAGATGAATTGTGCAAAACTGGCAATTACTTTTAACGGTTCTCGTACCTGGTGCAAAATGTATTCAAATTGACATCCATCGGCATTCGGTCCAAACGGCGGTTGAGGATCATCCACCGTTAAAAACCAGGAAGCAAATCCATCCCTTCCACATGGCTGGCCCCCCACCCTATCCCGCTCATGATGGATATCCAAACCAAGAGCACGGAATACTTCGGCACTGTAAAGCGTTCCGCTTCGTCCACATCCAATGATCAATATTTTTTTATGCTTCTGGTCGGTATCCTGTGGCTTCATCATATCGTTATTAAAAATCTTTCTTCATTTCAATCTTACAGACAACAATAATACAAAATTTCTAAAGAAAATTCAGCAAATTATTCAAAGAGGAAGAGAGGACAGTATAACGGTATGCCGTCAACAATTTTCTTCTTTTACCTTTTACCCTTTCACCCTTTACCTTTCACCCTTTGCCCTTTCTAAAACCACTCCCCCTTCCCTACCAGGACCACTTCTCCTCCAACCCAGACCTGGATGGCGCCATTTTCTATTTTCCCTCGCAGATAGAGGATTGAAGGTCTGTTAATTTCATATCCCTGCTCAACCTGGATATCAATTTCAGCGGAACCAAAGTAATGGTGCTTTATCAAATAACCCGCCAGGCAGCCATTAGCACTGCCAGTAGCAGGATCTTCCGGGATTCCATAATAATCAACGAAGACTCGCACATGGAGTTGATGAGCAGGTTCAATCGCCTGAGGTGCGAAAACCAGAATGGCTTTAGATTCGATACGTTTAATCAATTCAAAATACTTTGGCTGGTCGATCCGGCATTTTTCTACAGCCTGCAAACTTTTCAGGGGGACAACGATAAAGGGCAAACCGGTAGATACCTCCTCAATCGGGAATTGGTTATCGATATCATCTTCTGCAAGATGTAAAATTTCCGTTAGTGCAGAGGCCGGCAGAGTATTCAGGAAGCGCGGCTCAATCTGCCTCATCCACAGGCGGTTTCGCTTCTTACCAATCGATTCAAAGGTTACCGGAATTTGTCCAACTTTTAGATTCAGGTTTACCTGCTGAGGACGAGATCGCTGCAATTTTTCTCTGATAATAAAGGCCGTACCGAGTGTAGGATGTCCGGCAAAAGGGACTTCCTCACCAGGAGTAAAAATTCTCACCGGGTAACCGCCGTTTTTTGGTTTGGCTGATAAGATAAAAGTGGTTTCAGAGTAATTCATTTCCCGGGCAATCGATTGCATCTCTTTATTGGAATATTTGTACCCGGGCATGAATACCGCTAACTGATTCCCGGCATATCTACGCTCGGCAAAGACATCGACCAAATAAAATATCGATTTTCTCATCTGCTTACCTCACAAAATAATTCATCGCTCTCTGCAATAAACTTCAGCATTGATATTTTCCTGACGTAACCGGTCCCGCACGGCCAGCAATTTTTCTTTCGCTACCGGGAAAATCTTATCTGAAGGATGCCCTCGGTCCAGCGTATATATCTGCACCTGTTGGGGAGAGATTTTTTTTAGCCGCTCGATCCACTTGGGAATATTTTCAGGATAAAAATTACCATCCGGACCTTCAGTGAACAAAGTTTGAATCGTAACTTTTTTTAGCTGAGCCAGACCGGACAGCATTTCTTCATAATTAAATCCTTCACAGGGTCGGTTGTAGAGCCGAAGGCATTTTTCATCCCCACCATCCAATTTCATAATTGGCACATCCAGTTTGGCAATAGCCGTTCGAATAGATGGATCATGAATAGTCGAAGAATTGGAAAGAATGGCCGTTAGAGAAGCTCTGGCATACAGATTACGCAGCCGAATAATTTCATCGACCAGCGGGATGAAAGCGGGATGAAGCGATGGTTCCCCATTCCCGGAAAAAGTGATGTAATCAGGCGGCGGTTGAAGTTTCTGTAAAGATTTTTTCACTTCATCAACGACTCGTTCTGCATCAGGCCACATGCTCTCATCTGGCAATTTATAATCGTGCACTCGAGTCCACCCATATTGACAGTAGACACAATTGAAGGTGCAAATTTTCATCGAAATCGGCAAAAGATTAATTCCTAAGGAGCGGCCTAGCCGGCGGGAGTTTATCGGTCCATATACATTTTTTTGTTGCAAGGGAATGGTCATTCATCTCTCCTCAAACTTAAAGCTTTTTCTGTGCCCATCTTCACCCAATAAAAAACAGATCGAAGACTGCGCTTCAATTTAGACACTCAATTTACTGCTGTAAACCATCAATTTTATTTTCATCACCTGATTAAATAAATCGACTGATTATAATGTCAAAAGTGAAGTAAGAATTTGTGTGAGAACCAGGAAGAACTTTTTCTTCTTTCAACCAGAAATTCTATCGATGAACTGAGTCAATTAACAATAAATAGCCACTTCTGAAGATCGGCCATTTTTTAAATAAAGTTTTAAGATGACCACCTCTTGTCATTTTACTTCTCATTTTTTACAGGATGATTTAGTGTCCTTCTATGATTTTCGAAATATCCCGTTACTGACATTTTCAGCATCGGGTTTACTCTTTAGTAGCAGTTTATTCTGCCGATGATACTATTGAGCGAAAAAATTTAAAAATGATTAATTCTTGAACCATGAAAGACCTCAATAAAATTGCTTTAATAAATATTTACATTACCAATCGCGTGTTGCGACGAAAGTATGAAAAAGGGATGGCGGAGGATTTATTGAGCATCGAAGCCATGTTCGAAAAAAACGACTTTACCGGATTGGATGAAATTTTTAATAAATATTTCGTTACCCGTCAGAAAGCAGATGTACATCCATCCTCCGACTCTTAGAAAACATCTGGAAGCTTCACGAAAACTTTTTTAACAGTCACTAAAATTATAGATGGCGACTCCGTTATTAACCCATAAGAAATTCTTTTGATTTTCAGTTGAGATAAGGCTTCAATTCTTCTCAGGATATAGGGTAACCTGGATGTAATTATTTTTATCCAGATAACGACGCGCCGCATTCTGGATCTCAACCATTTGTATATCTTGCAGGAATTTTTCCTTCTCTAAAATAGTCAAAGGACTCTGGTTCAAGAAATAGCAGTTCTCCAAGTGATCTAACCAGAAATCGTTTTCTTTCATATCAATTTGTAATTGCTGTAAGCTCATTTCTCTTACTTTGGAAAGATAAATGTCCTTCAAGCCATAATTCTGCAAACTATCAATCTGAACGAAAATTTCTCTGGTCAATTCGTCGACTCGCTCGGGATTTGTACCAAACGATATATTGATCTGAAACCGTTCTCTGGGATATCGAGAAAGAGTGCCCCCCAGACGCACTCCATAAGTTCCGCTTAATTCTTCACGAATCCGCTCCCGTAACTTTATGCGCATCACTTCCAGCAGGGTCTCCATTGTCCACTCCTTTTCCAGACCCCACTGATCATCTCCATGAAAAATAATCTGACTCTGGCTTTTGTATTCCACTCCCTTTTTCACTATTTTTTCTACCACCCCGGCGGGATAATCATACGTCACATCTTTCCAGGTTTCCTGGCGATGAAGAGCCGGTAAATTTCCCAAATAGATTTGAATCAATGATTTAATGTATTCCAGTCGGAAATTACCCACAAAAATAAAAACAAAATCGCTGGCATCTCCAAAACGGTGGCGGTAAAACTCCAAGGATTTTTTTCGTTCCATTTTCTCCACCGTCTCAATAGTCCAGGGTTTATAGCGTGGATGATGTTGAGTGATAGTGACTGAGATAGTATCCTGGTAGGCTGCCTCAGGACTGGCTGAGCGGTTTTCATAAAATCCTTTAAATCGGTTCTTAAGCGCGATAAAAGCCGCGCTGTCTTCCCGCGGCTGGGTGAAGTATAAATAAATCAACTGAAAAAGAGTTTCAAGATCGGCGGGTGAAGCGTTCCCCGATATTCCCTCACTGAGCTCATCAATAAAAGGTGCAACTGTTACAATTTTATCCGACAGTTTCTTTTTCAACTGTTCCTGTGAAAAATATCCGATGCCCCCTTCTCTCACCACCGCTACAGCGGTACGGGCTGGTACCAAGAGGGAATCCGCGACAAGTGAATATCCACCCGGACTAATAGCAGTAAACAATACCTCATCATTTTTAAAATCAGTAGGCTTCAGAATCACCTTCACTCCATTAACCAGGGTCAGTTCCGTTATATCCAATTCTTTTATATAATTTTCATCACCAATCATTACCGGTTGAAACGAACTCTGAATGAGAGGCTGATCAAGAAAATTATCCACAAAAGGAGATACCTCTTCCTGTTCGCTCTCGGTCAACACCTTCGCTAAATCCTCTTTTACCAGCGGTGATATTCCCTCTTTGTCCGGATAGGAAGCCATAATTACTCTATTTTTATTTGACTTCCATTGATCGCTCAATTGATTCACTTCTGTCAGATGAATGCCGGGCAATAATTTTTTAAATAATTCCACTTCCTTTCCAATTCCTGGAATAGGTTCATTGATTAGAAAATTACGCACATACTCAGCGGCTAATTGCTCCGACTCCGTTTTATCTTTTTCCAGTAAAGCCTGCTCCATCATCCGTAATAATTTCGCTTTGGTCCGTTCCAACTCACCAGAAGTAAATCCAAACTGTTGCACTCTTTTTATTTCCAGAAGAAGAGCCCGCAATCCGGTCGGAATACCATTTTCTTTCACCTGCGCACTGAAGGACAGGATCTCACCGCTGCGAACATATCGTCCCTTACTAGCAAAAGCGGCTAAAAAAGGAGCATCGGCTTTACGGCTGAGTTCGGATAACCGTTCATTCATCATTTGCAGATAGAGAATTTCTATAAGATTAAAACGATAATCATTCACAGTTTGGTCTTCCATAACAGGTAGTTTATAGTAGAGGGCAACTTGCCAAAAACGAGCTTCGGGATCTGAAGCAATGGCAAATAACGTTTCCGAATGATCGGGTACAGGCTCATGGGGACGTTTTTTAGCATCAAGGGGGCGAGGAAGCTGGCCAAAATGTGACCGAATCATGTCCTGAATCTGGTCAGTCTCAAAATCTCCCACCGCAATTACTGCCATCAAATCCGGTCGATACCAATCGTCATAAAACTGGCGCAAGGTTTGGTAGTGGAAAGTATCCAGCACAGCCTTTTGACCAATGGGCAGACGTTTGGCATATTTAGATCCTTGAAAAAGAATGGGAAATTGTTGATCACGTAAACGTGCTTCTGCTCCCCTTCCCATTCTCCATTCCTCGATTATCACCCCACGTTCCTTCTGAATTTCCTGATCTTCAAAAGAAATGGCACCAGCCCAATCCAACAAAATCTGAAAGGCGGTTTCAATAATCTCCGGCTTATCGGTAGGTACCTGCAGCATATAAACTGTCTCATCAAAACCGGTATAGGCATTTATTTCCGGACCAAATTTCATTCCCACCAATTCCAGATAATCGATCAATTTATGTTTTGGAAAATTGCGGGTTCCGTTGAAGGCCATATGTTCGCAGAAGTGAGCCAGCCCCTGTTGTTCGTCGGTCTCCAAAACCGAACCGGCATTCACTACCAGTCGCAACTCGGCCCGTTTTTGCGGTTGGGCATTCTGGCGGATATAATAGGTCAACCCGTTTTCCAGGGTATCTTTGATCACCTGCGGATCGACTGGCAGCAATTGTTGTAAATACTCAGAAAAAGATGGAGATTTATCTGAAGGCAATTTTTCTGGAGGATGACCGGCACAGCGTACCAGAAGCAAAAAACTAAAAATCAAAAATAGCAAAGCATATTTTTTCATCATACCTGCTCTCCGAACTTATTGGATAATAACATAACCTATAAGTTTGTCATTTCAAAAAGTTTCGTTCATTTTAAAATCATAAAAGTGATTTTTCTGGAATTCAGTCCAGAAAAGAATATGGAATATCTCTTACCACCAATATAATTTCTACCAGAAGATATCCTTTTAAATTTAAATCATAATCGGAGAAATTTTTTGCCATAAAATTTTCATATGAATTATAAAAATTTTACTCTTAAATTCAGAGCAATCATGTGAGTTCTGGGCTCAGATGGATGTATCACATGTCCTTATTTTAATAACACTTTTAAGATGAAAAGAGTTTTTAGTAAAAAATTATAAAAAGGAAGAGAATATGAGTGTCCACTCGGTTGGCGTTGATTTAATTGAGATCGAACGCATCGAAAAACTGTTGGATAAATATGGGGAGAAATTTCTTAAACGGATTTATACTGATCATGAGATTGATTATTGTACCAAGAAGAAAAACAAAGGTAGTTTTGCTGCTCGCTTTGCTACCAAAGAGGCCGTTTTTAAGGCTACCGGGCTGGGACTGGCCAAAGGGATGACCTGGCGGGACGTGGAAGTTATAAATGACGAAAGAGGAAAACCTCACGTTCGTCTTTATGGAAAGACCGCCGAATTACTAGCGAATAAAAAAATTCAACTTTCCATTTCCCATTCCAAAGATGCGGCCATTGCCATGGTGGTTGTTCACGAATAAAGCGAAAAGGCTGCCTATCCGTTTTTTTTCATTGACTTCAGGGTGGGAATTTCCAGAAGAAAAGAATTCCGATCACTGACCTGTGGATCAAGTCTGATTTTGCCACCCTGGGCCTCCATGGCCAGCCGGCAAAAAATGAGACCCAACCCGCGGGCAGGTTTGTAACCAGCCTTTTTTAATTCCGGTTGGGCATTCTTCAAAAAAATCTTATCCTTGAATTCGGCAGGAATGGGTTTACCATCATGAGAAATTCGCAAAAGGATAGATCCGTTCTCACCGGGAGTGGTTTCTAATTGAATGCTCATGAATTCCGGGGTATTCTGAAATACATAATTCAAACAATTTTCTAAGACTCTTTCAAAAATATTTTTGTCAACGAAAGCATTGGAGAGGTCTTCCCGCAACTTCATATGAACCGATTTTGACTGGTGCTCTGGAATATCTTTAAATGATTCCACAATGTCACTCACCAGACTATTGAGATCGGTAAGAACCGGTTCAATTTCCATCTTTTGCTGTTCCAGTCGACTGATATCGAGCAGATTCAAAATCATTCGCAATAAACTGCGGCTGCTGCGGGCGATTCTCTGGGTATAAATTTCACTTTCCTGGGAAGTAGCCGCGGGACGATTCATCTCCATCATCTGGATATTACCCTGGATGACAAACAGAGGATTTTTCATGTCATGAATAATAAGGTTGGTCAATTCTTTTTTGAGTAAATCTTCCCGCATTAATGCCTCTTTTTGTCGCTCCAACTCCTGATTGCGTTTAATAATTTCATCATAATAAAATTTGATTCGCAACAGGGAACGTACCCGGGTCAGCAGTTCTACGCTATCAAATGGTTTTGTTAAAAAATCATCTGCCCCTGCTTCCAGGGCTTTTATTTTATCTTTTAACTCCTTTAAAACTGTGATCATGATAATCGGAATATGAAAGGTAGACTGGCGTTTTTTCAGTTTTTCACACACTTCATACCCGTTCACTTTGGGAAGCATGACATCCAGCAGAATAATATCAGGCGGGTTGTTTTCAACGATCTCCAGGGCAGCGGCACCATCATACGCTTTTAAAATTTCATATCCGGCCGGCTTTAAAAAATACTCTAATAAATCCACACTCTCCTGACTATCGTCCACCACTAAAACTTTTGCTTTTTGCTTAAGGGTATCTAACATCCACTCACCCACCCTGTTTTTTTGTTAAAGTGATACCTTATAATCATCGGTTAGTGAAAAAAAAAGTAAAATGAACACCCAATTAATTTTATTAATGAACTTCGACCGCGTCAAGGCAGATGCTCTAAAAATTTAATGATATTAATTTAATGAAAAAATAAGATTAATACTTCAGAAAATTTTTAATAACTTGAGTTCATTATCTGAATAGTTTTCAGAAAGAGCGGGTCTAAATTTTGAAAGGAAGCCATATTGAAAATAAGAAGGCAAATCATTCTTTAATTAGAAACAGGCGAACTGCTATTCCGAGCCGTCAAATCTTTCAGGAAGCCACTTCCTGTCGTAGATTGCCTTCTTGTTTTTTCAGGGCAGGAATTTTTAGAATAATGCGGTTACCTATATTTTTATCCCATTCAATTTTTACTTCACCTCCCAGGTCTTTTACCATCTGAATTGTGACCGTTAATCCAATATTGGTTTCGCTGGAATGATCAAGATCGGCGAAAGGATTTGTTATCCGCTCGATATATTCTGCCGGGAGAGGATTTCCACTATCAATCACTTCAAGAATAATCCACTCTTTATTTTCGGAGCGGGTAATAATCTGTAGGGATCCATTTTGTCCAATCTGCATTTTGGCATGCAAAACCAGGTTGAGAAAAATCTGCTGAAAATAGATGGAGCCACACTGAGTAACCGGCAGGTTTTTCTCGAGGTCTAATTTAATTTCAATGTTACGTTTCTCGATTTGACCGCGAACCAGATTGAGCGTATTAACAATCAGGGGATTAATCTCTAAATATTCTTTGCCAGCATCTTGATTCGGTTTGGCCATACTCAGCAGACCTCTAACGATGTTGGCAATTCGTAAAGATTGTTTTTCGATAACCTCCAGGCTTTCTTCAGTTCGATGCCCCATGCGTGCCATCTGGACATTACCCATGATAATTTGCAAGGGGTTATTAATCTCATGGGCAATACCTCCCGCCAATTCTCCGATGGTGGCCAGCTTGGAGAGCGAAAATAATCGCGCCTGTAATTTTCTGAATTCCCGGGTTTTTTGTTCGATCATTTTATTCAATTGCTGAAATTGCAATGCCCAACCTACCTGCTGAGTAATCACATTCAGCAATTCCAGATCCCGCATGCTGAATTTGGATTGATCTTTATCGGTCAATAAAATCAGCACTCCCTTTTTTTGCATTGGAACCATGATCACATTGCCCTTCTTGCGGTGCAGTTGATCATAAATCACGAAATCTGTTAGTGGGGCCACAATCGGATGTCCCTGTTCCCAAATCCAGTTGAGAATACCTTCTTCTCTGGCACATTTAAAGATTAAAAGAAAATCATTGCCAGGTTTACCACTGAGAGCCAAAAAACTATCCTGATCAGAAAAGAAAATTTCCATCTGGCGGAAAGGCACAATCTTCTGAGCGATGTCCTTAAAATAGCTAAAAATTTGAGCCGGCTCCCAATTCTGATCTATAATATGTGAGAGTTTCTGAATATACTGAAAATCCTCCAGCGCCTCAGCAAAAATGCCATCATGCTTGCGCTGCTCCCGCAAATCCTCGCGCAAAAGACTTAAGTCTTTTTTTAATTGACTCACCACTGACAGATAATGTTCAATAATGACATCAATCTTGGGAGTGCGATCCAGGGGTTCTTTATAAATATCAAAAATTTCGTCAACTTCCGTTTTACTCAAAGGTTCAGAAAACATCCTTATTCTCCTCTCATCAGGATTTATACATTCATAATCATTAACATATTATCTTGAAATAACTCATTTAATTTTTCTCCCTCTTGCAGAACCCGCTCCTGATAAAAGCTCAGTTCATGTCCATTTCGGCGAATAATTTTTTTCATACCCGACAGAAGTTCACCTTCCGAAATTTCAGAAAAAGACCGAGGGGCTGATTTACTCCTTTCGCTAAGCGAATGCGCCATTAAATCTGCCAAATGAACAATCGTAACTAAAAGATGATCATTTTCTTCTGCCCGATGGTGAAATCGAATAGCCTGCACGATGGCTGCCGGAAATCCCCAGGCCTCACCCAACCAGGCTCCCACTTCAGAATGGTTAAATCCTTCCAGCTCCTGCTCCGCCTGCCGATACGATATTCTCTCTATCCTGGAACACTCCACGATCTGATAAAAAATTTCAGGAAATTGTTGAGCAAAAACCTGATAACCAATATCATGAAGCAACCCCGCCACAAAGGCCTCTCCCGTCGCAGGATAACCGGCTAACTCCGCCAGATACCGAGCAGCGATCCCGGTATAATTGCTATGCAACCAAAGATTTACCAGTTCTCTTTGATCAATTAATTTCTGCTGATCGGTAAACTGATCCATTACCGAAATGCTCCATACCAGCTCCCGCAACGCTTTAAGTCCGATGATTACCGTCGCTAAATTTACAGTGGAAATCTGACCTCTGAATCCATAAGCTGAGCTATTGGCTAATTTTAAAACCCGACTGGTCAGGATGGGATCAATAGCAATCCAGCGCGCTAATTCACTCAACGATACATTTTCATCCTGCGCATAGGACATAAAATGGAAAGCCACAGGTTCAAATGTTGCTAATTTTTCCAACTCACATATTTTTCCCTGTATACTCCTGGCGGTTCTCTCTTCCTGATTCATACATCCTCAATCCCTGATGGGTTTTTTATGACTTTAAAAGATTTTTCTTTGCCTATACATTCAACTCCTCTAATATCATTTTTCGCATCCGTTCCGTCGTCTCACTGTGGATCTGTGAAATTCTTGATTCAGAAACGTTGAGAATTTTTCCAATCTCTTTAAACGTTAAATGCTCAAAATAATAGAGGGTGATGGCCAGACGAGCCTTTTCTGGAAGTTTTTTAATTACCTTCACCAGTATTTTCTTCAGTTCTTCGTTTTCCATTCCTTCCAGTGCATTTGTACTGGATTCATCTTCCACTATATCATACAGATTATGTTCATCATAATTAGGATTCGGTTTATCCAGTGACACCAGACTGGTAGCATTTACCTGCGATTGCCAATGCTGGTATTCTGTTTCACTAATCCCCAGATGGTGAGCCACCTGTTGTGAAACTACTTCACCGCGAAAGGTTTGTTCCAAACCTTCCAATACCTTTCGAATTTGATTTGACTTAGAGCGCAGCGAGCGTGGAACCCAATCCTGTTTTCGCAACTCATCAATAATTGCCCCCTTCACCCGCGGGATGGCATAGGTTTCAAATTTAATTCCAAAATAAGGATTATAGCGATCCAGCGCCTCCCCTAAACCGATTACTCCAATATTCACCAAATCATCCCGTTCAACATAACTGGGGATCGCCTTGAATAATTTGCTCACCACATAATGCACTACTCCCAAATATTTTTCCATCAGGCGGTTTCGCAATTCAGGATCTTTGCTCTGAAAATATCTTCTCCACAACGGTTCAATCTGTCTTCTCATCTTCTACTTGGCCTCCATTTTGGTACTGGTATTAGGTATTAATAATGAGTGATTTTTCTGTTTTTTCAATTTTCCCATCAAAATCTGATGGTACCGATGACTCAATCTCAGACCTGGATTTTTAAGACTCATTTTCTATTCCATCCTTTAAAAATAATCCACAGCGGGTTGCACCCGCGCCGAAACCTGTTGATCTCCCTGCAAGGTTTCCGCTATGTGCTGGATTTTATCAAACACTGAAGAATTTTTAACAAAGGGAAAGGCGCTTAACCCATTTAAATAGAGATCCTCTTCAAAAGGCACTAATCCCAATAACTGAATTTCCTGATCCAAAAAATGATGCAAAGCGTAGCGGATGGTATGCTGGGCACTCTCCCCGTTCTGATAATCTAAAACCTGGTTGAGAATGAGCCGCAGCTGTGGCCTGGAGAGATGAGAATAAACTGATTTTAATAAAGCAAAGGTATCTAATAATGATTCCGGTTCAGCCGAACTGATAAATATCCCTATTAATCGATGCTGTAGCAGCGCAAGATTCATTTCCCCCATTCCTGAAGCCGTATCAAAAATGATATATGCATATTCTTTATTTATCTGTGCCAGACAACCAATAAGGTAAGAGATAAAATCGGATCCTGAATTTTCACGTTTGGGAAGAGGGAGTGATGAAAAATCAATTCCCAGGAAATCCAAGAAGCTCCCCAGAGAGACAATGCCCTGCTTCAAAATAATCCCTGGTTCGGCTTTCAACTCGTCCACTCGTATGGAAACAGAAGGTCGCAGAATCGTTCGCAGAGTAGCTTTATTCCAATCCAGATCCACCAGCAAAACCCGCTGCTGCATATGAGCTAAAGCTTGCGCTAATCCTAAACTGAGTAGGGTTTTTCCTGCTCCTGAATGAGAACTGAACAGAGCCAAGTTAGAACAGTTCCTGGAGAAATATCGCACCGGTCGGACCCGACCATTGGATAAATCATTGGTTAACAATTTTTCATGATCCTTCATGATGATATCTTCACTCCCTTGAAGTTTATCTAACGTATTCAATTGACTATTCCACACCTGGTAAATAGACCATTCTTCCACGGCCTGAATTTCCACAACGCTTCGCTCGGCATACGCCTTCTCCTTCGCTATTAGCAAGCATAGAATAACTGAGAATATGGATAGAAATCTGCCGCATTGGATCATATCTAATCTGCAATCTCTCTTATCTAACAAACCTGTACATACTGCTAAAGCAATAAAGGAAGTCGCAAAGGATATGCCATGAAAAATTTTCAAAAGATTAAAAAAGTTTATACGTTTAACTAATTGATAATATTAGGATTAAAAAAATAGGCATCCCTTTCCACTCGACTGGAGGGGTACGAAAAGTGATCGTTATTTCGACACCATTATCTTGATTTTAGACAATTAGTAGGCCATGGAAGTAGGGTGAAAATGAAACTTATATTCAAATTATCCGCTAAAAATAATCGTGTAGATGAATTCGCATCAGAAAGGTAAAGAAAACAACAGAGAACCCCCATCAAATTACCGAAATATGGACTGCCATCCGGTTCGAGACGAAGAAAAGAAAAAAATATCTCTAAAAATAGTGGCAAGGTTGAATATTTATGATATATTTTGATAAAATTAGTTCATTCATTAAATTTAGAACTCAAAAATAAACATGAAATTAAAAAATGACTTTAAAATTGGAACGAAAACTGTAGTTTGAGCGATTAAATGATGTTTATCGTCTTTTTATTATTCTGTGAAGTCAATATCGAATGAAAAAAAATACCTGGGTTTTTTATTTCTTTATTCTGCTTTTCACCGCCATCATTTCCCTGGAATTAGTATGGCGGTTCACCCCGATCCGGAATGAGATCAGTCAGAAAATTCAAGCGAAGCTTAAACCTTATCTCGGCGAATCTTTTGCCATGAGCGATTTTTCGGTGGGATTTGGTTATATGTCATTTTATGATATCTCTGTGGGAGATAGCAAAGAAAACTATTCCCTAAAATTAGCAGAAATACAAATTGGATATAGTATCCATAAATTATTATACCACCATTTTGATCCTCTCAAAGTCATTGAGTCAATTACCATAAAGAAGCCCTATCTAATCTTTTACACTGAGAAACAAACTCAAGCGGCTGATTCTCAGAGAGAAAGTCTTAAGCTTTCGGATGTTATTAGCGGCTTAAACAAGTTAGCAGAAATCGATCGTGTGGTAATAAAAGACGGGCAAATCTATTGGGGAAAAAATTATCAGAGTATTACTCGTTTTGTTTCTGAACTGGGTGGATATCTGCTGCTGAGTGCCGACACCAGCTTGAGTATAAATCTGCAGGGACGATTATTCGAGTCATCCTCCAAAGCGCTTTCACTCAGCGGTGAAATTGGTTTAAGCACTGAACGCATTCACATTCTGGGGAATATTAAAAAAAGTCATTTGCGGGAAAGTATTCCTTTTCTAAACAATAATTCTTTTACCCTTAAAGAAGCAGATGTGGCTGGTGATTTCAGTATCACCTCTGATTCCCTTAAATTATCCGATCTGAATTTTTCTGGTAGCATTCAGGTGCAAAACATGCGAGCCGTACTTTTCGACCAAAAAATTCAGACTGACGATTTTCAGATTCAATTTGAAAAACAACAAATGAACCTTTCACCTGTTTCCGGAGAATTAGAAGATGGACATTTTATTCTATCTGGAAATTTAGGAACCGTTTTTCAACCAGGGCTTTATTTTGCCATCGATTTTGAGAATTACTCCGCAAAAAATCTGGCTATTTCCGCCCCCATTCTGGAACTGCTGAATCGCGGTCAAATTCAGGGCCATATTGATATCACTGGTCCGCCTTCCCGGATTCTTATCACAGGGAAAATTTACTCCTCTCAACTCTCCTATAGCATCGTACCTTTTTACCGCACTGAGTTAGATTTTACTTTTAGCGATAAAATCTGGACATTTCTGGACATCGAGACCCATTCAATTGGAATGCAGCATCATGGTAGGGGCCACATTGATTTTAACCAGATGAATATGCGATTGGATATCAGCAGTTATCGGCAGTTGAAAGAAAATGAGATTCCACTTTTTGATAAAATGAATAACACCGAGATGGAATATTTCACCACCGTGCTCGGTGATTTCCCGACGGTGACGTTCACGGGAGATATTCATGCCCAATTTCATGACGGTCAGGATAGCGTTCTTACCGCCCGCGCCCAATTTGAATTGATAGATGATCGAATCACCCTAAAGAATTATTCCTCCTTCCCAGAAGAACTGCACATTTTTGCGGATATAAAAAATTTATGGGATGATCCAACCTTCGAAATCCTGGAAATAAAAAATGTTCCCTTCCATTCTCTAAGTTCTCTGGAACCTTTTCGATGGATACAGAAAAAATATCAGGGTGACTTCTACTTTTCAGGTCCAGTGAACTTCCCGACTGCCAAAATGAATCTTTTTGACCGAATAACCAAAGAAACCGTTCTCAGTTTCACCGGAAATGCTGTCAATCTCATTGAACCCAATTTTAAATTTAAAGGTCAATTCTCTTTGAATACCCAACCCAAAGGTATCAAAGGAGTTCTTCAGGTAGAAAATCGGGATGAGATTTTAGATATTGTAGTAGATGCCGGAGATATTTTAAAAGGTAATCTGAAAATTAGAAATAACGATAAATCAATCATTCTGGGTAAAATCGACATTGAAAAATTTCCTCTGATTTCTTACACCGGTAATTTACCTCTGGTGAATAACGCCATCAGCGAAGGGAATTTACTAGGAAGTATTCGCATCGATGGGACTACAGATCAACCTCTGCTGAATTTTGAGCTTCGCGGAGAAAATTTTATTATTAATAAGAATGGATATTACTCTCTTTTTCTAAAAGGTCAATATCAGAAATCTGGACTGCAGTGTGAAAAAGCCATGGTAAGATATAATAATCATCCAATTATTGACCTGCATTTATGGTGGGATTTTCTTAACGACAGACTGGAAGCGAATTGTCGGGGTGAAAACTTTGAGAGCAATTTCATTGCTGCTACCCTCTTTAAAAATCCGGATTTAGTTAAAGGATTAATGAATTATGAAGTAAATGTATCCGGAAATTCTCGGCGACCCCTTATTTCGGGTTCGATAAATATGGTTAATGGCACTCTGCAAAAACGTGAATTTCAACAACTCAATTTGCAATTTGAAGACTCCATTCCCCCCACTGCTACCCTATTAAAACTAAACCAGCATGTGTTCCGAATAGATCAATTGGAGTATGTGGATAAAAAAAATTATCAAATTAGGGTCTCTGGTCTGCTACCTGCCAGTTCCACATTACCGCTGGAATTGCATTTGCAAAGTCAGGGTAACATTCTGGCCGAGTTACCCAGTCTTATTCCCTATTTTAAAAATCCTGATTGTTTAGGAGAATTGTTTATTGATTTTGGTGGCACTTTAGAAAACATTAAAATTGAATCGGGTCGTCTTCTTATTTATAATGGAACACTGGAATTTGAATCCGTCCTCCCGCCTTTGAAAGAGATCAAAGCAGATATTGAACTCAGAAAAGGTGAGTCATTTATTCATATTCGTGACATTCAGGGTAAGCTGAATAACCGGTTTGTGCAAATTTATAATGTAGATAGCGTTAGCGTAAACGGGACCTACATGGCGCCCTGGGATTTTGAAGATTTGGGTTTAAATTTTGGAATTTTGGTTTTAGAGACGGATCGCCGGGGAATACCGCTCTCCATTCCTGGTTTGATGAATCCAGGAGATATTGGTTATTTTATGGCGGAGGGCCGGCAAAACGGTGAAAAATTCTACTTCAGCGGTCCAGTAGAAAAACCACAGGTTCGCGGGAAGATAACCTTAATCGATAGCCGAATCACTTTTCCTTTTTTAGTGGATGCGACCACCGCCACCAGTCCGGAGGAAGATAAAGTATTGGAATTTTTAATGAATATTTACTGGGATGTTAAAGCGGTGGCCGGAGTGGGGAATCGCTATTTTGTAGATATTCCGGCTGTTATCGACCAAGTTTATCTGGATTTGAATATCGATAATGTTTCAGAAGGTTTAGAGTTCACTGGTCGTCTGGTTGATGAATCTTTCCGGGTAGCTGGTAGTGTAGAGTCCACCCGCGGACGAGTTGAATATCTGGATATGAATTTCAGGGTAGAACGGTTTGGAGCTATTTTTAATAAATTTGAATTGTACCCGGAAGTCTACGGACGGGCTTATACTACCGTGAGGGATTCCACCAATTTTCCACGCGATATTTATCTGGTGCTGTATGCTATCGATCCGGAGAGCCAGCAGGAAATGTCTCGCGGCCGCTGGGAAGATTTTCGCTTTAAACTGGTATCAAGTGATCCTACTATTGGAGAAACTCAGGAGAACGTTCTGGCTTATCTGGGTTACTCAGTGAAAAATATTAGCAATAAAGCCAGTGATATTGGGATGACCCTCACCGACAACCTTCTCATCCGACCACTGGTGCGTCCCCTGGAAAGAAAAATGGAAAGAAGCCTCAGATTAGATTACGTCCGACTCAGTCTACAAATCACATCTAATCTATTATACTACGGATTACAACCGCGCTGGAAATACTTACCGGAGTCTGGCTTTTTGCGCTATAATTACAACACAAGTTTTGATCCTGCCTTAATGTTGTTGCAAAGTTCGGAAATCACTCTGGGAAAATATTTCTTTAAAGATCTTTATTTCAGTTATTCAGGACAGCTGGTATCAATTTACGATGAACCAAGGTTTGGATTAAACCACCGCTTTGGACTGGAATATCGATTATTGCAGAACTTATTATTAGAATTTGAGTATGACAAGTTGTTTATGGATCCAAAATTTTATAACCAAGACGTATTACATGATTTCCGAATTCGTTTTAAGCACTCATTTAATTTTTGATTGCTTCATCACCTATTGAAAATTAAGTTGTGCACTTATTTTAGAAAACCGATGGAAGATGATGAATAGAGTGAATAAAATTTTAACTGCCTTTTCCTTACTGATTTTATTGGTCATGATAGGCTGGAGCCAGCCTCAAAAATTTACCTTAAGATCAATTCGAATCCAGGGAATCGAAAGAGCCGATTCTTCTGTAATATTGATTAACTCCGGTTTACGAGCCGGGGAACAGATCAGTAGTGAAGATATACAGAAAGCCGTGAAAAATCTGTGGGCTCTGAAACTATTTTCCGATGTGAAAATCCTGGTAGAACGTCAGACCTACGCAGGCATGGATTTAATTATTTACCTGGAAGAATTTCCACGTTTAGACGGCTGGACCGTCGAGGGAAACGACAAACTGAAGAAAAAAGACATCGATACCGAACTCCAATTTTACCGGGGTATGGTCCTGACCCCCTTTAAAATTTATAAAGCTCGCCGAAATTTATTGAATAAATATAAGAGCGAAGGGTATTTATTAGCAAAAGTAAATATTGATACTTTGCATCGCGATAAACACACCGTACTCGCCGAAATAAAAATTGAAGAGGGAAAAAAGGTTCAGGTTAAAAAAATTCGTTTTTTCGGTAATCAGGTTTTGAGTGAGAAAGAATTAAAGAAACAGTTCAAAGGAGTAAAAGAAGATCGGTGGTGGCGGGGAGCTGACTTCAATGATAAAAAATACCAGGAAGACCTTTCTAAAGTCCTGGCTTACTGTCGCAAAAAAGGATTTCGCGATGCTGAAATAGAAAGGGACTCTCTGTATTACAGTGATGATAAAAAAGATATGTTCATCGACATTTTCATCACGGAAGGTCAACGCTACTATTTTGGAAAGGTCACCTTCGAAGGATATACTGTTTTCACTGAAAATGAGTTGCAGCAACAATTGTTATTCAAAAAAGGCGACATTTATAACCAGGAAGATTTTGAAAAGAGTATTCGTGAAAACATCCAGAATCTGTATTATAATCAGGGTTATCTTTTTGCCAATATTCAACCACGAGAGATACCGGTAGGGCAAGACACGGTGGATATCAATATCCAGATAAATGAAGGAAATGTGGTTCATATTAAAGAAATTATCATCGTCGGGAATACTAAAACCAATGAAAAAGTAGTCCGGCGAGAATTTAAGATCTATCCTGGCGATACGTTTAATCGCTCGAAACTGGAGAGAAGTGTGAGAGATGTCTGGATTCTCAACTATTTTGCGAACGTGGTACCAGATGTCAAATTGATTGAGGGAGATGACAAGCATATTAATCTTGAAGTAAAGGTTGAAGAGAAGTCTACCGATACGGCCAACATGTCTGCCGGCTACAGCCAAAGAGACGGAATGATTGGGAGCGTCGGATTAGCATTAAACAATTTTTCTCTTGCCCATCCTTTTTCCGGAGGTGATGGTCAACGTTTGGCTTTCGATTGGTATTTTGGCCGTTACTATCGTTCAATTTCTTTAAGTTTTACGGAGCCCTGGACTTTTAACACTCCCACTCTCACCGGTTTTTCTCTTTTCAATACCCGTAGTGGCGGTGGTTTTTATCCCTGGGATCGAACGGTGCGAGGAGGTTCTCTCCAGGTAGGACGGCGGTTCCAGTGGCCTGATAACTATTTCCGAGGAGATTGGATTTTCCGGGTGGCAGAGACCAAGATTTTTAACGTCCGTGATCCTGAACTTCTTCAGAGCTACATTTTTGGGGTGAATCGGCCAACAACGCAGATCAGTCTCACCCAGATCATTCAACGAGATAGCCGTAACCGACCAGAATTCCCTTCTGAGGGTTCCGTTTACTCATTAGTTAGCGAACTGGCGGGTGGACCTTTACAGGGAGATGAAGATTATTTAAAAAATGTGCTGACGGTGGATTGGTACATTCCCACTTTTGGCAGTTTCGTATTGTATACTCAATCTAAATTTGGAGTAATTTCTGGATTATTCAAGGATTTTTATATCAATCCCGGTGAATTATTTTATATGGGAGGTTCAGGACTTAGTTTTTCTGAAGGGTTAAGAGGTTATGACGAGGGAGTGGTTGGCCCCATTAGCACTGCTGGTCGTCCGTTAGGTGGACAGGCTATGTTCAAATTTACTGCTGAATTCAGGATTCCCATTGCTCCTAATCCCACGATTTTCGGATTACTTTTCATGGATGCAGGCAATGTATGGAGAAATTTTGACGAGACAAACCTGCAGGATCTCCGACGCGGGGTTGGAATTGGTGTTCGGTTGTTCATGCCCATGATCGGAATAATTGGAGTAGATTTTGGTTACGGATTTGATTATTTTAAGGCGGGCGGTTTGCGCACCGGTCGCTGGAAAACTCATTTTCAATTTGGCAGATTTTAAATTTTTTATATAAATATCAAACAAAAGAAAAACCATTAAAGTTCAGGAGGTTAGAGTGAACAAATATCCTTTATCAGTATTGATTGTGGTGATTGGTCTTTTTGTCATCATGACCGGAAGTGATAGTCTGGCTCAAACCAAGATTCGTTACATCAATTCACAGCGAATTCTCAGCGAATATCCAGAAGCCAAAGAAATTCAAAAGAAATTGGACGATATTCGCGCCGGCTATGAAAAAGAGTACAACAATTTGCTTAAGCAATATGAAACCCTGGCGAAAGAAATTGAAAACCAGAGCTTATTGTTAAGCCCGGAGAAAAAAGCCCAGAAGGAAAAAGAAGCTCAGGATCTGGCCATGCAAATCGAACAGTACCGCTATGAAAAATTGGGTCCACAGGGAGAACTTTACAAAAAGAACCTGGAGATGACTCAACCACTTTATGATAAAATCGACCAGATCATCCAGAGGATTGGTGAAACCGAAGAATATGATTATATTCTGGATGTCGTACAGGGAGTCGTGCTCTTTGCCAAACCCCAATATGATATTACAAACAGAATCATGGAAGAGCTGGAGAAACTTAAGTAACATCACTTCTGTGATTTTAAAAGCTGAAATGGTCATCTACATTTCAGCTTTTTTTATTTCCGGGTAATTATAGCAGCTGTCATTTCACAGTTCATTCGTTTTTATCAGTCCATAAATTCTGGTCTTTTAAGATAAATAAATGATTTAAACTTGAGGTGCATTCAGATGCCATCGTATTCTTTACATGAATTATGTCAATTAGTAAAAGGAGAATTAGTGGGGGATAGAAATATTATGATCAGCGGCGCCGCCAAGATTGACTCTGCCGGCAGTGGTGAAATCACCTTTCTGGCCAATCCGCGATATAAACAATATCTGACACATACCAAAGCCAGTGCAGTGATTGTTGATAAACAAACAGATCCCGGTTTAGCTATTGCTCACATCAAAGTGGACGATGTCTATTACCGTTTCTTGCAAATTTTTCTCTTATTTAATCCCCGCAAGGACATATTAGAGCCAGGAATTCATCCTACCGCCGTCATCCATCCCACTGCTGTTATTGGCAAAGAGGTCGCTATTGGCGCTCAGGTAGTCATTGGGAAAAATGTCCGAATTGGCGATTCCTCTAAAATTTTCCCGGGTTGTGTCATTTTAGATGATGTATCGCTTGGTGAACAATGTATTCTGTACCCCTTAGTGTCTATCCGTGAAGAATGTCAGATCGGTAATCGGGTAATCATTCATAATGGAGCGGTCATTGGTAGCGATGGATTTGGTTTTGCTCCCTTTGAAGGGCGCTTTCATAAAATTCCTCAAATCGGTCGAGTGGTTATTGAAGATGATGTTGAAATCGGGGCCAATTGCACCATCGATCGGGCAACAATGGGAGAAACCATTATTCATAAAGGCACCAAGCTGGATAATCTGGTTCATATTGCGCATAATGTTGAAGTGGGAGAATCCACCGTCATGGCGGCGCAGGCGGGTATTTCCGGCTCCACCAGGATTGGACATCATGTGATGATTGGCGGACAGGTGGGAACGGTTGGACACATCACTATTGGCAATTATGCACAAATAGGGGCTCAATCCGGCGTATCGAAAAGTATTCCCGATAAAGAGATTTATTTCGGTTATCCGGCTCGGCCAATTATGCGGACTAAACGCATCGAGGCCGTCATCAATCAATTACCTGAACTGCTTAAAAGAATCATTCATCTGGAAAAAGAGCTGGAAAAACTGCAAAAAAAGGATTGAGACATTCCGTAAATCCAGTAGCATATATTCCATTGATGAATACCACCCATGATGATGACATCGATGTCATGTACACAGTTAATCATTCAATGTTTTTCTTCATTTCAATTTGAACAGTTTTTTATTAATTTGTTAGCCAAAATTTTTACAGATAAAGGATAACATTTCTTCATAAATATGGAAGGCGCTAAATGATTAAAAAACAGAAGACTATCCAGAGTTCAATTTCCTATACCGGCATCGGACTTCATACCGGTTCTCCCTCACGCATTACTTTCCATCCTGCTCCGGAAAATCATGGAATTACCTTTGTCCGTACCGATATCAATCCGTCTCCCACGATTCCGGCATTAGTCGATTTTGTGGCACCAGATAACGGTATCGACAGTTTGCGAGGAACAAATCTGGTGAAGGATGGAGTGACCATTTACACTGTAGAGCATGTGCTGGCAGCTTTGGCTGGACTTGAAATTGATAATCTGCAGATTGAGTTAAGCGCACCCGAACCACCAGTTGGTGATGGAAGCTCAATGCCTTTCGTAAACGTACTATTGGAAGCAGGATTAGTTGAACAGAATGAGCCCAAGAATTATCTGGTTATCGAGGAATCACAGTATTTCCATGACGAGAAAAAGGGCATTGACCTGGTCGCTCTTCCTCTGGATGATTTCAGAATTTCGGTGATGATTGATTATAAAAATCCGGCTCTGGGAAGTCAGCACTCCGGGTTGTTTTCTCTGGAGAAAGAATTCATTATTGAGTTTGCTCCTGCCAGAACTTTTTGTTTTCTGCATGAAGTGGAGTTGTTAATCGACCAGAATTTAATTAAGGGTGGTACCCTGAATAATGCGGTTGTTATTTGCGACAAAAAGCTCGATGAAATAGATGAAAAAAAGATCCGCAAAAGTTTGAAAATTGATGGACCGGTCTTTGTCGGAAATAATGGGTTGCTGAACAATATGCAACTGCGTTACAAAAATGAACCGGCTCGCCATAAAGTATTGGATGTATTGGGAGACCTGTATCTAATCGGTGCTCCCATTCAGGGACAGATCCTGGCTGGCCGTCCTGGACACAAAAGCAATATTGAGTTTGCTCGTCGGCTGCGCAGTTTTTATCAGAAACAGCAGCTAACCCGCAAATATCAGAATTTACCGCGTAAGGGAGTGGTATTCGATTTTGAAGCTATCCAGCGAATTCTTCCTCACCGCTATCCTTTTTTACTGGTCGATCGCATTATCGAATTCGAAGCCGGAAAGCGAATTGTGGGAATTAAAAACGTCACGGGAAACGAACAATTCTTTAATGGACATTTCCCGGGTCATCCAGTGATGCCAGGAGTTTTAATTATCGAAGGGATGGCACAAACCGGAGGCATTATGCTCCTGAATGCCGAGGTGAATCCGGCAGATAAAATTCTTTACTTCAGCGGTCTGGACAATGTTCGCTTTCGAAAATTAGTTGTACCCGGTTCTCAGTTGATTTATGAGATGGAATTGGTAAAAAAGCGAAGCAACACCGTCAAAATGCAGGGAAAAGCCTTTGTAGACGGGGAATTAGTAGCCGAAGCAGAGATGATGGCTACCATCGTGAATCGCGATCAAGCATAATCTATCGAAGGAGATACAGGTGGTTAAAATTCATCCCACAGCTATTGTCGATCCAAAAGCTCAACTGGGAGAGAATGTAGAAATCGGTCCTTTCTCAACCATTAAAGATGATGTTATCATTGGCGACCAGAGTGTGGTCGGTCAAGGTGTTTTTGTAGATTCCGGTACTCGCCTGGGAAAAAACTGTCAGGTAGGGCATTATTCAACCTTAGGTGTACCACCACAAGATCTCAAGTATAAAAATGAGAAGACCTATCTGGAAATCGGCGAGGGAACCATCATCCGTGAGTACGCTTCCCTGCACCGTGGTACCACTTATCACTACAAGACCACCATCGGTAAAAATTGTTTTATAATGACGTATGTCCATGTCGCCCACGATTGTCAAATTGGTGATAATGTTATTCTGGCAAACGGAGTGAATATGGGAGGGCATGTGGAAATCGATTCTTTTGCCAGTATTGGAGGATTAACCGCCATTCATCAATTTGTAAAAATCGGGCAATATTCCTTTGTGGGAGGTGGATTGCGGGTGAATAAAGACGTCCCTCCCTTTATCAAAGTTATGGGGGAACCCATTCGTTTTGGGGGGATCAATGGCATCGGTCTGGAAAGAAAAGGATTCAGCAAGGAAGTGCTTCTGGACATTAAGCGAGCCTATCGATTAATTTATCAAACCAGTTATACCATGGCCGAGGCGGCAGCGGCTATTCAAAAAGAACTGCCCCCCCGTCCGGAACTACAACTCATCGTCGATTTCATTCAACGGAGTGATCGAGGCTTGCTGCGTGGATAATTTCTCTATAAAAAATTGGTATCTCTGGCCCTGTGAGGAATTTCCCGGTTCGGTGAATATGCAATTGGATCACTTCCTGGCCCGGGAGATGTCAAAACAATTAGACCAACCAATTCTGCGTTTCTTCACCTGGAAGCCATATTGCATCTCATTGGGATTTCATCAAAATCTTTCTGATATCGATCAAAAATTATGTGAACTCCGCGGCATAGACATTGTCCGTCGTCCGACCGGCGGAAGAGCTATCCTGCATGCTGAAGAACTTACTTACAGCGTGATTTATCCCTTCCATGATCTGGATGTTGCCGACTTCTATCGACTCATCCATTTACCATTTGTTGAGACTTTACAGGAATGGGGGATTCCAGCTGAATTTCAGGCGGCTCAGGCAGATTTTCGACAGATTTACAAGACAGATCGTGCTTACCTCTGTTTCGCCACCTCTGCCCAGCATGAAGTTGAAATTCACGGAAAAAAACTTATTGGCAGTGCGCAAAGAGTTTACAATCACGCTATCTTACAGCATGGTTCAATCCTGTTGGGTCCCGCTCATCTGCAGCTGGTTGATTTTCTTCAGGTGCCGGAGGAACAGAAAAAGAATATCGAGCAGTATCTACAGCACCACACCGATTATCTCTGGAAGTACAATCCAGACCTATCCGCCGACTCTTTAGCGGAACATTTCAGCAAGCATTTTGAAAAATATTTTGATCTGAAGTTCCAGTTGATCACCGAAAATAAAAGGCTGTTTACCTTATTGATGGGAGAGTCGAAACATTCAGAGTTTGCTATTCTGGAAGGATCGAAAATTCACCATCACCCGTCAGGTTCACTGCAAAAAAGATGAAAGAAATTATTCCTAAAAACATCGCGCTGCTGGGAAGTACAGGTTCAATTGGAGAAAATTGTCTGAAAATAGTGCAGGCGCATCCCGATCATTTTCGCATTCGCTATCTGAGTGCCCATTCCAACATTCGCCGCCTCAGCGAACAATGCGAGATTTTCAAACCCAAAGCGGCAATTGTCACTCATCCACATCAGTTACAAAAAGATCGAAAGCTTTTTCAGGCGTCCGTTCCTCTACTTTCTGGAAGGGAAAGTTTTTTAACCATTTTTCAAGATCCGGAAGTTGATCTGGTGGTGAACGCTATTGTAGGTGGAGCCGGAGTCTATCCCACCTATCACGCTTTACAGGCCGAAAAAGCAGTGGCTCTGGCGAATAAAGAATCCCTGGTGATTGCGGGCCGTCTGATCATGAAAATGGTAAGAGAAAAATCGTTAACCCTTTTACCAATCGACAGTGAACACAGCGCTATTTTTCAATGTTTGCTGGGAGAAAATCGTGAACAGGTGCGTCGCATTATCTTAACGGCTAGCGGTGGTCCTTTTCGTACTTTTACTGCTGAGCAACTGAAGGATGTCACTCCACAACAAGCTCTGGCTCATCCCACCTGGAATATGGGGGTCAAGATTACCATCGATTCCGCCACTTTAATGAATAAAGGATTGGAAATCATTGAAGCTTTCTGGCTTTATGGAGTGGAGCTCGATAAAATTCAGGTGGTGATTCATCCACAGTCTATTATTCATTCTCTAGTGGAATTTGTGGACGGATCTGTGAAAGCTCAATTAGGTTATCCCGACATGCGGATCCCTATACAATTTGCCCTGTCTTTTCCCCATCGTCTCCCATTAGATATTACATACCTAGAACTTGATCATCTTCGGACGTTAACCTTTGAAAAACCGGATCGGCAGAAATTTCCCTGTTTAGAACTTGCTCAGGAAGCCATCCGCCATGGCGCTTCACATCCGGCAGTGATGAATGCCGCTAATGAAGCAGCCGTTGCCAGATTTATAAAAGGAGAAATCAGATTTACTGACATACCGCGCCTCATCGAGAAAACATTGCAGGCTCATCAACCATGTTCAGATTTCACCCTGGAACAAATTATGGACATCCATGACTGGGCGCACGATTTTGCGGCTCATATTTCTATCTGAAATAAAAGGAAACTATTTTTCGAACAGAACATCTAATAAAGCGTATTTCTGATTATAAAAATGAGGTCATATAAATGATTTATATTTTTTCCATTATTTTCGTGCTCAGCATCTTAGTCTTCTTCCATGAACTGGGCCATTTTCTTTTTGCAAAACTTTTTGGAGTACGAGTCGAAAGATTTTCCATTGGATTTCCTCCTCGTCTCTTTGGAGTGAAATGGGGCGACACCGACTATTGTGTTTCCGCCATCCCTTTTGGGGGATATGTTAAAATGGCCGGCGTGGTAGACGAAAGCATGGATACCTCCCAGCTTACCGGCGCTCCCTATGAATTCAGTTCTAAGAAATGGTGGCAGAAAGCCTTGATTTTAGTAGGTGGAGTAAGCATGAATATCTTACTGGCCTGGATTATTTTGAGCAGCCTTCTTCATATTAAAGGAGAACCAATCGTACCCTCCACCACTATCGGATACATCACGGAAAATGGGGTATCACAGAAAGTCGGCTTACAAGTAGGTGATGAGATACTAAAAATAAATCAACAGCCAGTGAGCACCTGGAACGAAGTGGTTGATCTTTATTTAGCTAACCTGGGCCGCCAGATCGTCTTCACCATCAAACGTGAAGGAAAGGTAATTGATTTAGTCTTTGATAAAAGCATTATCGAACAGAAGAATGCAGAGCAGCTGGATATTTTCCCCCGTTTTCAGGCAATTGTTGGCGACATAAATCCCAATTCTCCCGCACAGGCTGCCGATCTCCGAATCGGTGATAAAATTGTGCGGATCAACGATGAGACCATAGATAACTGGGATGAAATGACTACGATAATCCGCCGCCATGGGGGAATGCCGCTGGAATTTGAAATTGTAAGAGGGGAAGAAACTCTGATTCAATACATCACTCCCGAAACCGTATCGAGAATTGATGAGAGTGGAGTTGATCATATGGTAGGCCAGATCGGTATTGGACCCTATTATGATCAGAAAAAATTAGAGGTATGGCCAGCTCTGGTTAAAGGATTTGAGAAAACTATTTTCATCTCCCAAATGAGCGTGAAGGGACTGTGGTGGTTGCTCACCGGTAAAAAATCGGTGCGGGAGAGTTTGGGTGGTCCGATCATGATCACAAAAATGGCCGGAGATTTTGCGAAAATCGGTTTCGACTATTTGATGGAATTAATCGCTAACCTGAGCATCATGCTGGCCTTAATTAATATTTTGCCTATTCCAGCTCTGGATGGTGGACATATTCTTATCGTCGCCATTGAGGAAATTCGGCGCAAACCGCTGACGATTAAGACTAAGATAAAGATTCAACAGATTGGCATGGCGATTTTATTTGCGCTGATTATCTTTGTCATGTATAACGATATCACTCGTATTTTTTAAAATCAGCCACTATCTTTTCAAAAGAAACTGGACTGAATTTTTTGGGGAACATGAGCAAATATAATCTAACACTTGCTCCGTGGATTAAAGCACGAGTTGCTTCATATATTGGTCAAGCTGTTTTAAAAATGAATCAATGTGGTAGTCATATCCGTCTTGATACAACGGCTGGCGGCGAAGAGTAAGTCCTTCCACATAGATTGATTTTAGTTTTTCCAGCAATTGTTCACGTTCTCCTGCCAGATTCCCCCTGGAGCTCCAGGTTTTTAGTTGCGGGAGAAGCAGTTTAAACTCTCCCTGCAAAAGAAAATATTTTTCATAGCCTTCATCTCGCAGTTCAGAGGGAAATCTTTGTGTCAAATTCTTTATGGCTTCAAAATAACGCTCCAGCTCTTCCTGTTCCATCCAGTCCATTTGATAAAGATAAATCTCTCCTAATTTCACCATCAGTTCATTTCTCCGGAAAACTAAAACTGTATCCTTCCTATCAAAACCATGATGTTCAATTGCCTCCAGCAGTTCATTTCCCAGATTTTTTAAAACCTCACATCGAACAGAAACCTGACCAATCTCTGGTAAAAGTTTAAAAATAATTTCCGTGCGCAGTAAATGGAGGTAATAAAGATCATGGAGATCATTTTCTTTGTGCTGCCTTTCTAAGGCTTGCTCAGAAAACCTGAGTGCGTGCTCCACATTGCCCAAACGGAATTGACTATCGGCCAGCAGGAGTTTGATCTGAAAACACCTTCGCGAAAAATCATTACAATCCAGATCTGACTGGACTAATTGCTGATATTCCTGGCTATCATACAGATCCTTTACTTTTTTATATTTATTCGAAGCACAGGAAAAAAAGATCAAGATGGCTGAATAAAAAAGTAACCATCTCAAATTTGCTCTCCAGGTAAAAAACAAACCTGATATCATACGATTCCTCAACGATATTGAAAAATTATATTCTTGTCTTGAATGTTTATCATTAGAAAAATATATTAAGGCGTTTTATAAATTCAAATAATGATTTTACTGAGGATGATTCTCTATGAACATAGATAAATATCTTAATTTCAATATCGCCAAGCATAAAATTTCACTGTGGGTATTAGCATTCATCATCACCGTAAGTTCAGCCATATATCAGCGGATGACCGGACCGACTTATCCGGTTCGTGGGAAAATTGCTATTAATAACCAGAAAATATCTTACAAACTGCTGAGAAGCGAGGTTGTCACTCAGGATGCGGCGATAAAATTAAACATTCCGGATACGACGATCACCGGTTACATTACCTATCGGCGATACCGGTCATATGATGACTGGTCTATTGTACCGTTACAGCGACAGGCTGACATGCTGGTTGGTTTTTTACCGAAACAGCCTGCAGCGGGCAAAATTATCTATCTGGTTTATTTAATTCACGGAGAAAAAGAAATCTCTTTAACAGCAGAGAAACCTGTTATTCTGCGTTATAAAGGAGCCGTTCCAGCATGGGTGCTTATTCCTCACATTCTCATCATATTTTTAGCCATGCTGTTTTCCAATCGCACCGCCCTGGAAGCACTCGATCCGAATGGCCAGTCTAAAAAATACCTGCTCTGGACAATCGGTCTCTTCTTTATGGGTGGATTTATTTTAGGTCCTGCTGTCCAGAAATTTGCTTTCAATGCCTGGTGGACCGGAATCCCCTTTGGGACTGACCTTACCGATAACAAAACATTGATAGCCATGCTGGGATGGTTATGGGCCTGGTTTAAAAACCGCCGGCACCATCGACATCGCAGCTGGATCATCCTGGCTGCCGTATTGATGTTAGCCGTCTATCTGATTCCCCACAGCGCATGGGGATCGGAATTGGACTACACTCAATTTCCTGTGGAAAAATCCTGAAAGTATTCGAACGAATACCCTGTTCTTTCAACCACGAAAATGAGAAGTGGTGGATCTTTTTATCCCTCACCCTGTTTTATTAACAGAAATTTTTTATGAATCTGTTGGTAGATACATATGAGTGAGCGATTTAAATAGTATTTAATTCACTCAACTGAATTTTTTAAATTTCATGGATTATCTGACTCAGATAGATAATTCGTTGATAAAGTTAAATGAAGTAAATGATAAAATTAAAGTCCATTATTACCCATACCCCGGAATTTGAACGCCTCCGGGAACAAACTCTTACGCAGACCTCCGTTTATGTGAAAGGGATAAGCGGCTCATTTCTTAGTTTTGTCCTCAATTATGTGTTTGAACTTTTTGAAAGTACCCTTTTAGCCGTCATCCCGGACACTGAACAGGCGGAGAAACTGGCTGATGATCTTCAGTCTTTATTGCCGGTTCATCAAGTCCATTACTTTCCCCAGGCCGAAACTTTGCCGTATGATCAGGGAAGTTTTACGCCGGCTATCCATAGTGCCCGCTTAAATACTCTGGTTTCCTTGCTGGAAAATCCGAACGCCATTGTTATCACAACTCCCATTAGTCTGCTTCAACATCTCGGAGCGCCGGATGAAATCCAGAAGCAGATCAGTTACCTTAAAGTGGGAGATGCCATCGATCGTGATTTTTTTATTGAATGGTTGGTAGAAGCGGGATTTGAACGTATGCCAGCCCTGGAAGAAATTGGACAGTTCAGCTCCCGAGGCGGAATCGTGGATGTTTTTTCAATGGAAGCCGAAACACCCTATCGGATTGAATTTTCAGAAGATCGAATCCAATCCATTCGCGAATTCGACATTCTGTCCCAATTGTCAATCCGTCAGGCAGAGAAAATTCGCATTGTAGGCAAGCGGGAAGAAAATACCTCTTCGGCCAGTTTGTTCCACTACTTAAAACCGGGCTCATTGATATTCTGGGATGATCAGGAATATTCGCAAAAAATAATAAAAGAGTGGCATCATCAGGCAGAGCGAATCTCCCAAGAAAAACAAAATATCGATAAATCTGTATATTTATCTTTAGAAGAGATTGAGGATTGGTCCCGCAAATTCAGACAGTTATTCCACGCTCGATTAAATCCCTTTTCTGAATCGGTCATTAATTTTCAGGTACAGGCTCCCCAATTGTTTCAGGGAAATTTTAAGCGGTTTGCAAAATATGTAGAGCAACGACTGGGTCGAAACCAGAAGAATCAATTTTCAATCTGGATTGTATTTGATTCACCAGCCCGCCGGGAGCGCCTGGAGGAGATCATACTGGCTGAGCTGGGCTGGTTGCCTCCCATTAAATTTATTCAAGGGGATATTCATCATGGCTTCTACCTTCCTGGATTATCCCTGGAAGTATTCACCGAGCATGAAATATTCAACCGTATAAAAGCCCGCAAAAACCGTCGGCGGCTGCGGGTAGCGGGCAGTATTATTCGGCAGCTTAATAGCCTGAAATATGGCGATTACGTCGTGCACGTCGACTATGGAATTGGCCGTTACATCGGCACCGAACGCATTCAGGTGAGCGGTATAGAAAAAGACACCATTAAAATTGAATACGCCAATAAAGATATTCTTTATGTCAATCTTGATAAATTGAATCATGTCCAGAAATATGTTAGCGAAGAAGGTTACCAGCCACCGCTCACCCAGCTGGGCACCGCCGAATGGGAACGTACCAAAGAAAAAACTCGCAAAGCGGTAGAACATATTGCCAAAGATCTGGTGCAGCTTTATGCCAATCGCATCACCACGCCGGGATTTGCTTTCTCGCCAGACAGTGTCTGGCAAAAAGAATTAGAGGCTTCTTTTATGTATGTGGATACTCCGGATCAATCCCGGGCCACACGAGAAGTAAAAGAAGATATGGAAAAAAACAAACCTATGGATCGCTTGCTGTGTGGTGATGTGGGCTTTGGAAAAACGGAAGTAGCAGTAAGAGCCACTTTTAAGGCGGTGAATGACAGTAAACAGGTGGCGATTCTGGTTCCAACCACTATTTTGGCACAACAACATTATTATACTTTTCGTGAGAGACTGCGCAATTACCCAGTTAACATCGAATTGCTATCGCGATTTCGCAGCCCGGCGGAGCAAAAACAGACGCTGAAAAGATTAGAAAGTGGTGATGTGGATGTCATTATCGGAACCCATCGCTTACTCTCGGGTGATGTAAAATTCAAAGATCTGGGCTTGTTAATCATCGATGAGGAACAGCAATTTGGAGTTAAACATAAAGAACGACTTCGCCAGTTAAAAGTAACGGTTGATACTCTTACTCTGTCTGCCACACCCATTCCGCGCACTTTACAGATGTCATTGATGGGAGCGCGTGATCTTTCCAATATTGACACGCCTCCACAGAACCGTTTGCCCATCATTACCGAAATCTGCACCTGGGATCGCGACCTGATTTATCGGGCTATTACTTATGAAATGGACCGCGGAGGTCAAGTGTTCTTTGTTCATAATCGTGTTCAAACCATCGATGGGGTAGCTTCCATGCTTAAACAGATTGTTCCCCAGGCCAGAATTGGTATTGCTCATGGCCAGATGAAGGAAAAGGATCTGGAAAAAGTGATGAATGATTTTTACGCTAGAAAAATTGATGTACTGTTAGCCACCATGATCATCGAAAATGGTTTAGACATTCCCAATTGCAATACCATCATCATCAACCGGGCCGATCAATTTGGATTAGCTCAATTATATCAGTTACGGGGAAGAGTGGGACGCTCAGAACGTCAGGCCTATGCTTATCTGTTGGTTCCACCGCACGATCGCCTGAATGAATCTGCTTTAAAACGCCTTTATGCCATCGAAGAATTTTCCGATTTAGGATCGGGGCTTAAGATTGCCCTGCGTGACTTAGAGATCCGTGGAGCAGGAAATCTGCTGGGACATCAACAGAGCGGATATATCAACGCGGTGGGTTATGACCTTTATCAAAAAATTTTACAGGAAACAGTCCGTAAAATGCAGGAAGAGACCCTGCCAGAGCACCTGCTCAGTCGACGATTACCTACCGTTGATACGGCCGTTGAAGTGGATGCCGAAATCTATATCCCGGATGAATATATCGAATCAGGGAATGAAAAAGTGCTGATCTATCATCGGTTGTTAAATCTGGAAAGCATGGTTTCCATCGATAATTTATTGAAGGAGCTACATGATCGATTTGGTCCTCCTCCACCGCCGGTGTTAAACCTCATCGAGATGGTCAGGATAAAAAAATTAGCCGGACAGCACTTCATTAAACAGGTCAAGATCAATAAATCGAAAATGATTTTGAGCCTGGATGAACAGATTTGTGAACAGGACTTTTTTATTGAGCAGGAACTCCCGCGCTATATTAATCAAAAGATGGCTCCCCTGCAATTCAGTCAAACAGAAGGATTGAAAATTACGGTTGAGCTGTCAGGAAACTCTCTGCCGGAGTACCTGAGCTTTGCAAAAAAATTCTTGCAAAATCTATAATCCACCAATAAGTTTAACGGCTTTATCTAAAAATATGAGATAGGATATTTAATACGTTGGAGGTTCAATGAAAAAGACACTTTTTGGTTTATTGATCGTATCGGTCATCGCCCTGCTATTTATCATGTCCTGTGGTGATTCATCAGAAATTGTAGGCAAAGTTGGCCGGGAACAGGTGTCCCTGAAAGAGTTGCAGGAAACACTGCCACAGAGATTTCGGGACAAAAAAATGAGCGATATTTCATTGGAAGACAAGAAGCAAGTATTACTTGAAATTTTGGAAAACCGTCTGAAAATCATCCATGCCAAAGAACTTGAAATGGACAAAAAGCCAGAATATTTAGCGCATATGAATATTCGTCGGAATCGGATTCTGGCCAGCAAATTGCCTGATATGTTAATCACCTATAAATTAGTGAGTGACGACATGATTCGAGCTTATTCCCAATTGCAAGCGACCAAGCCTAAAGTCGTGCTGGTTTCTCTGGGCTTTCAGGACTCGAAATACATACAAGCCCCACGCAGTTTAGATGAGACTATAAAACTGGCGAATTATCTTTATAAAAAACATAAAGAAGGCATCGAGTTAATGCGGCTGGCCGAACAATATTCGGATGATGAAAATAATCGAAAAAACAGTGGGGTTTATGATCCCTATCCGCCCGGATTATTTGATCCGCAACTGGATGTTGAACTCAGTAAAGCCAAAGTAAATCAATGGGTAGGTCCGGTACAAACCTCTCGGGGAGTGTTTATCGCGCAGATCCTCTCGATGAATCCAGCGGAGGATCGAATACTATCTCAGACAGAAAAGGAACGCATCAGGGGGCAAATTTTCAACAAATTTTATCGGGAAGAAGGAAATCAGCGTTACAGGGAATTAACGGAAGAATTTAAAAAAGAGTTGGGTTGGGAAATTTCAGATGAAGGAATTGAGCAATTTTTAGAGGCCATCAAGATCTGGTCACAAAGTCCGAATCCAACGGATAAATCTTTTACGGAGGAGCAGCGGGCTATTTATCTGGGAAAAATTGGCGATATGAAGATAACCGTGGGATCTCTACTGGAAGAATTTCAGGGAACATTTACCGCAAATTACCAGCGCTTCAATAATGCTGTAGAGATGAAGAAACTATTGAGTGAAAATTTGTTACCTTATCAGGTGTGGTTGATAAAAGCCAAACACCAGCGAATAGATAAAGATCCAGCGGTGGAGGAACAACTCACCAAAATTTCCGAAAGTAAACTTCTGGAATTGTTGGACAAATATGAAGTACAGGAACAATCTGTTCCGACCCCGGAAGAGATTGCCGCCTATTACGAAGCCAATAAAAGCAAATATGTGGATCCCAAGAAGATCAGGGTATGGGAAATTGCAGTAAAAGATAAAAAAGTAGCAGAAAAAGTCTTGAGAAAAGCACAGAGTAATCCGGCAAAATTTGAGGATTTAGCGCAGGAATACACCGAAAAGTCCCATATGAAAAATCGTAAAGGGGATTTGGGGTATCAAAACGAACACTCTCCTCGCCCCATCATCAAAGCCGCTTTTGAGGCGGGTGAAAATAAAATCATTGGACCACTGGAAGAAAATAATTTTTACCTGATCATTAAAACAGGAAACATCCAGCTGGAGCGGCAAAAATCCTTAGAAGAAGTAGAAACCATGGTGAAAGCTGCTGTGCAAAGAGATAAGCAAGAAAAACGGCGGAAAGAGATCAACGAAGAATTAAAGAAAAAATATTCTTTTTGGATTAATGAAACTTTATTAAGAAAAATGTCATAGGAATCATATGCTGAACAGATTCATATTTATCGGAATCCTGGCTACTTTATTCATGGTCAATTTTATAAATTGTCGGAGTGACTCAAAACCCTCGATTAAAATCGTGGCGAAAGTAGAAGGCGAAAATTTAAGTCAGGAAGAACTCTGGAGCTGGATGCCTCCCGATCTTCCTGAGGATCATCGGGAGGTTTTAGCCAGACAATACGTTGACCGTTGGGTTCAAAAAACTGTTATGGCCCAGGCAGCCAAATCCGAAGGTTTAACACTCTCAGCTTATGAAAAATGGTCTCTGGATTTTTTACAAAAGGAAATGCTCTCTCAAAAATATCTGGAAGCCAAATTACCGCGGGATATTATTGTTACCGATCAAGAGATTTCAAGTTATTACGACAAAAACATTCAGCAATTCATACGCAATGAGGATGAGGTTCATCTTATCCAACTTTACTTAGACAATCTGGATCGGGCGATTGCTGAAGAAATCAAAGAGCAGGGCAATTTATTGGAAGTCATCCAAAAAAATTTTTTAGATGCCCAACCAAATCGCATGCTTGAGAAAAATGGAGACCTGGGTTACATTTCCATCAATTCTCTGCGGAAAGAAATCATGCGATTGGTGAAAACGGGTACCACCGGTAAGATATATGGCCCTATTCAACTGGAGAATGGATATTATTATTTTCAGATGATGGATAAACAGAGCAGTGGGAGTTATCGACGGTTGGATCTGGTTAAAGAAGATATTAGACTTCGCTTAATAGCAATGAAGCGTGAAAAACTCATCGATGAACTCGCGCAAAAACTGGTAGAAAAATCAGATGTGAAAATTTTTTCTGAATACATTAAATAATTAGGGTCAATCATTTATACTACACTGTTTTTGAAAAAAGGAAAGTTATGAGTACCATCCGCGCATATGTTTTTATAGTACTTATTATTATGGTCGGTTCATTGTCGGCCCAACAGTTATTTGATGGAATCGCCGCCATAGTGGGTGACGAAATTGTGTTGGTCTCGGATATCAATGCTCTGATTACTTCTTATGCGTTTCAAAACCAGATTGATATATCGCGGCAGCCGGATTTATATCAAAAATTGGGAAAAGAGTTTTTAAATCGATTAATTGATCAAAAATTGCTGATCATTAAAGCGGATGAAGATACGATAAAAGCCGATGAGGATCGAGTGGATCAATACTTGAACCAGCAGATGGATTATATGATCAAGCAGGCGGGTTCGGAGCAAAAGTTAGAAGAATATTATTCTACCCCCTTGTTTAAAATCAAAAATGACTTGCGTAAAGAAATTTCAAACCAGATGCGGATCAGCATTCTCAAGGAAAAACGATTCAACAATATCAAAATTTCTCGCAAGGAAGTTGAGCAATTTTATCAGGAGTTTCAGGATAGTCTTCCTACAATGAAAGCCAGTGTTGATATCAGTCATATTCTGATGCAGGTTACTCCCAGCGAAAATAGCCTCAGAGAAGCCTACCAGAAAATTCAGGATATTCAGAATAAACTGAAGGAAGGACAGGATTTTGCCACCTTAGCCCGTCAGTATTCAGAAGATCCCGGATCGGCGGCTAACGGTGGAGTATTAGGATTTGTGTCTCGCGGGACGTTAGTAAAAGAATTTGAGGAAGCGGCCTTTGCCTTAGATGAAGGCCAAATATCAGATATTGTGCAAACCAAATTCGGATTTCATATTATTCAACTGATTGAACGTCAGGGGGAACGAATCAATGTACGCCATATTCTCGTTCAGGTGAAACCCACTGCTGAGGATGAGAGAAAAGTAATCGAAAAACTGAATCAGATTCGGCAAATCGTCATGCGAGGGGATTCCACCTTTGAAGAGATGGCCTTAAAATATTCTGCGGATCCCAATGTTCAGAGGGATCGTGGACATTTAGGAGTATTTGAAGAAGGTGGATTTCAGATTAAAGAATTTGAAACAGCCATCAAAAATCTTAAGGTGGGTGAAATCAGCGACCCATTCAAAACCGAATTTGGATATCACATTGTATTGTTGAATGCTCGCAAAGAAGCACGCCAGTTTAGTTTGAAAGATGACTGGGAGCAACTTGAACAATGGGCCCTGCAACATAAACGCGAAATAGAGTTTAATAATTGGTTAACTCAACTTCGCTCTGAAATACCAGTGGTCATTAAAATTGATATTTAATCACGACGGCCACAGATGAGGTTATTCGGGAAGAGAAAAAATAAGCTTTCACGACAGGAAATCATTACCCAATGGCTGGAGCTCTATCCCTGCCGACAGTTGAAATACATGGAAAGCGACGACCAACATATCGTGCTGCTGGTCCCTCATTCCCAAAATTGGTTTACCCGTAAATTTCTCCCTGCCCCAAAAAACCCGGCTCAGAGAATCCATCTTGATCTGATCGGATCATTCATCTGGTCCCATTTCGATGGCACTCATACTCTGAGAGCAATTGCCCAAAAAGCTCAGGAAAAATTTGCTGAAAAGGTCCACCCCGTTCAGGAAAGATTGGTATTATTTGCGCAACAGATGTATAAACAAAAATTTATTACGGTTTATAGCCATCCTTATCATGAGTCTCTCGATTCCAGAGAGAAGTGACAGCCAGTCAGCATAAAACATTATCCGGTTTTTCAATGTACTTTTATCCGTTTATTCGGATCCTGTTTTTTTACCCAGCGAATAAAACGCCTCATCGCCGGATGTTTCTTTAACCTTGAAATAGTATTGAATTCTCGCGCTAATTGACGATTTGAAAAAAGTGAATGGATCATTTTATGGCAGGCTCCGCATACGGTTACCACCTCCTCCCCACCTCCATTTTCTGATTTAGGAATTAGATGATGGGTAGTGAATTCATCTACCTCCCTTTGACAAAGCCCACACCTCATTTCGGATAAAAAATCATAAGAGTTTAATCGACTACGATTATTTCATTTTTAAAATCTGACCGCGATAGAATTTAATAATATTCAGTTGGGAATTTACCCGCGGTTTAATCCCAAAATCGATGTTCTCCAACATTCCCTGATATAATTCTCCTTTTATCAATTTATCCCGATAGACCCCTCGGTTAATTCCCGGCTCGTATTGGGTAATCATCCATTTACCCAGGTCGTATCCTAAAAGATGATATACTTCCGGACTTTCCTGCATTTGCTGCCGGAATCGGCTAACAAAAGCGGTATAATTCCAGGATTGAGGATCAAAGTAGCCGGCGGTTATATAAATTAATCCATCCAGATAGAGTCGATGTTTAGCGAGTAAATCTGCATTATTCCACCCTTCATTACCCAGCAATTGGGTTTGGATATTCTGGAAAGCAAACTGGGGAGCAATATAAGAAATATACTCAGGATAGGTAACAATAAACAAACCATCGATTCCCTTTGATGCCACCTGAGTGGAATCTATTTCCCGCCGTGTACTTTCTGAAAACAAAATTTCGTTCAGATATTTTTTATAATTTTCCTGGATGATTTCTTCGCTAAGAGTTGAATCAACAGCCAGTACTGAATCCCGAAATGTCAGATAAAATCCTTTATGCCGGATAATTTTAAACTGACGTGAGAAGTCAGTTGTATTTTCATAATACCATTGCTTTTCTACGATTTCAGCATTGTTTTCTGTGATGGTTTCTTCAAATCCTTTAATGATTGACATCCCATATTCATCAGTAGGTGCCAGAGTCGCAAAAGTTTTTAAACCCAATTCTTTCACCGCGTATTCGGCCAGAAAACGTCCTTTGATTTCAGCGTCTGGATTGATCTGAAAAGCATAAGGACTGATGGCTGCTAATCCTTTTTCCGAACTCAGGGGAGAAATGAATGGGAAATATTCATAGCGAGAAAGTAGTGCCAGAACCGTGCTCTGATCATCATCGATCGGGCCGACCACAGCCAGCGGATGTTTCTTTTCCAAATACTCCATGGTTTGCTCTATGGCCCTGAGAACATTGTTGGGTACAGATAAGGTGTCTATCTGTACTACTTTCTGTTTATCGCGCTGGGACATTTCATAAGCAGCGTAAAGGAATCCTTTGGCAATGGCATTACTAATCTTTTTATTTTCTTCCTGACTTGATTTTATTATTAATATGGTATTGCTGGAAAGCGAGGTTCCCTTCCGATCTCGCAAAATATTGGCAGCGGTTTCAGCATAAAAATGATAAGGATATTCTTCCACAAATTTTTGCAGGCGAGATTCTCCTTCTTCCACCTGGCCAGAATTGATCATTTTTTTTGCCTGCACAATTTCAACTAAACCGGTAAAGAGATCATCTGGATATTTTTTGCTCAAGGCAGAAATTTGCCTTTCTGTTAAAAATAATTCCAGGGTGTGAAATACATATTCTCCTGCTAATTTCTTTAATCGGTTGTCAGTTCCATTATAAATAACCCATTGCCAATTTTCGATAGCCTGAGTGTAGTCGTTTTGCCGGTAGTGAATATTCCCTTTTAAAAAGTAGATATCGTCCAGATATGAGCTTTCGGGATACTTTCCGATAAAATCCTCAATGACCAATAAAGAGGCGGGATAATCTTCCAGTTTATAATACGATTTTGCCAGCATTAATTTTACTACGGTTTGAAGATTTGATTGCGGATTATTCTTTAAAATGTCGAAAAAAGTCCGCTGCGCCTCACTATATTTTTGCTGCCGATAAAATTCTATTCCCTTATTAAACAAGTCATGCACCTCAAATTGTGCAACAAGAGAAAAATTGATACTTAGCAGGATGAGTAAACTGGCCATATAAATTTTGTTTTTCAACAATCAATCCTCCATTATCTCATGTCGGTGTATTTACGTGTGATAAATTTAAAAGTATTTTATATTTATGTCAATTCAGATAATTAGTCTTTTATTTTTTTCTTTAGAGAATAATTTCCGTTCATTCACCTTTCGACCGGTATACAAATAAAACCATCTTTCTCATCTCCCACTAATTGCGTTTTCTTTTGCGTGTGCAGAAAAACAGTGATGGCGGCCATCATGGCATCCAGCTCATCATGGCTGTATAACTTTGGGGAATCGGGGAAAATTAAACCCCACTGTCGGAGTCTGGTCTGCAGCGCCTCTCGAAATTGGCGATGCTGCTTTTTCCCGACTAAATCAGGGAATAAAATCTTTCGAGCGGCATACGGGAAAACTTCCAGAGTTGAAAAACCATGTTCTTTCAGGAAATCATTCAGTATAAAACAGCGATATACCCAGGAGGGAATGAAACTATTGCGCGAGGTCAAAAAACAGCGGTAGCCATTTTGAATCAGTACATTCTCACAATATCGACCTTTCCGTTCTCCCTGCTGCCGATGTCCACAGCTGGATGATTCAGATGTGAAACAACAGCGTCCCAGGTCATAAGGTGGTTGCAGAGGACCATCGACGCCGATTAATTTCACACCCGGTTGATACTCGTGAAGAATAGAAAGCAGATCATCAAATGTTTTCCAGCGCCCGAGAAAGACCACCCGTTTAGCGCGATCCACTACCGCCAATCCCGACCACTTTTTCGAACTGGCCGCCGGATCGACTCCGGCAAAGTATGCTTTAGCTTTCAATTCTTTTAATCCAGCGAAGACTTTGTATGGCCTCAGATATATTTCTGATTTCCATAATTACCGGCACATCAATGGTATTCTGTTCAAAAAATTTTTGATAATCGATGGTTCCCTCATCAATCGCGGTATGTAAATCACTCTTCCCATCATTATTGTGGACGTGCAATTCTACCAGATAATTTTTAATGTTTTGATAATAGCGCGAAATATCCAGTCGGTGAAGATGAGCATGAGCGATATCTAAGATGGCTTTTACCCGGGGATGATTGACAGCTTTCAAAATACGCTTATGGCTTTGCCAATCCTTTACCATTAAATGATAGCGATTGGGAGGAGAATTTTCCAGTGCGATGAAAATATTTCTTTCCGCAGCATAATCACCAAGGATTTTCAGATTTTCAATGAGATTATTTCTGGCCATAGTTCTCAAAGACGTGATACCCACCATGTCATAATGCATATAACCGCCATGAAGAACCATGATGTGGGCATTGATTTGCTGGGCTAAATCGAGATAGGTTTTGTAACATTGCAGATTGGCTTTTCGCAGATAACTGTTGATCGTAGAAAGATTAATATCATAAAAGGTTGCATGCAGGGTCACTGCCAGACCTGATTTTTCAATAACGGTACGAAAGAATTTGATATCTTCGCGTTTAAGATCTTCGGGAGAGAAAAAAGGTCTCTCACCCCTGATCTCAATATACTTTAACATCGGATATGTTCTGGCGAGATCAACAACCTTAATCAGCTGCCGACGGTTTTCAAAAAAACACGTTAAACCCCAATTAATCATTGTATCTATTCTCATTCCTCTTTTTCAGTAAATAATGATCTACATAAAGTCCTAATATAAAAACATGAGAAAGAGAAGAAAACTCTTATCATTAATTCTTGAGCTCCATCGGTTATCGATATTATTCCTAACAAGGATGTCATATTCTCTTTTTCAAAATATGATCATAAAAAATGGTTTATGCCCTGTGTCCTTTATCTTTTAAGAACAAACCATTACCAAAAAAAATAATTTGCTGAGATAAAAAAAGGGACATTCCGAGGAATGTCCCTTCGGGGAGACCAATGGATAAGGTCACAAGCTTAATGGGCAATTCCACTCAGAATATATTCTAAATTTCCATTCGGGCCATTGGTATTTATTTTTACACTCACTGGATTAACATCATTTGAGTCAGGTTTGGAATCAGTGAGTGTAAAGCCAAAAAATGTCCAGGCAGGACTCTGGGTGTCAGGCAGGGTAAGATTGATATTTCCAGACGCTTCTACATCACCTTTTTCTACCGTTACCGCAATTGAAGTACCACTTGCCAATGGATTATTATTTTGATCGGACACTCGATAGGCAAAATACTGACTTCCTCCATTTGGTACATCAATGGAAGAAGGGTTTACCGAAATCTGTGGTACTCCAGAGAACAACACGATGGCCAAGGCTTCTATCTCATTTTGATTTTCATCGGCAGTTCGTCCGGTCACCGTTGCAAAACCAGCACCTAAGGTTGGATGCAGCGGTTTAGGCGCAGCTGACACCAGGCGAACGGAAGCCTGTCCCAGTAAATCAGTAAAAGCAGACCCTTCGATCAATCCACCGGTGGTGGTAAAGTAAACCGCCGTCTCTGGTTTAACCGGATTACCGTATTTGTCGCCCACATAGGCCGTGATTCGATCGATTAATCCATAAATATTATATCCCGGAAAGTTTAATTTTTCAACCGCCAAACTGAAATGAGTAGAATCGGGTAGTCCACCATGAATAGCCACCGCCACCGGCATGGAGCGGATGGTCTGGGTACCGAGGTGAACTTCAGCAATCAATTGGACAACGCCTGATTTTGTACCGCTGAACAGACTGGTTTTGGCTAAACCTCCCGCGCCGGTACTGGCACTGGTAGGTGAAATGAAACAACCTTCTCCGGGGTTTGAACCAAGGATAAAGTCCACCCGCACCGAATGCTGTAAATCCACGGGTGTGCCGGAAGAATCCTGTACCTGAAAAGCAATCTCTGCCACTTCGGGAGAACCGCTCTCCCTCACCCCAATACTATTGGGATTCACACCAGACAGAATGATGCTGGCCGCTGCACCGCTTGGTATCGGGGTCGTCTCCGTCGGTTGTAAAGCTAAATTCAAATCGCTTACTGTTCTGCCCGGACTGGCTACTACCTGTAAAGTATCGGCCACATAACTTTCCTTAAAAGCACGCAGACGCACTTCTATGGCCTCTTCCACTTCTATTTCCAGGTTAAAAGTTCCATTGGCATCGGTGAAGGTGGAAATCTCCGGATATTCGAGAACCAGTACCACGGCATTCGCTATTGGCGCCAGAGTTTCGGAATTGACCACCTGTCCGCTCAGAACCGCCTTATTTTTATTTTCCTCCGCGGGATTATCGCAACTCCACAGGGACAGCGATACGAGGAACAGTAAAAGACCCAGCCTAAAAATTTTATTCATTGCTATCTCCACCATTTATTTTTCAGTCGCTTGATTTCTATAATTTTCCAGGCGTTTCTGCATGGCCCGGTGATAATTCCTTAACAGGTCGTTCTTTTTGGTGGCCCGCATCTCAAAACGCTTGGTCAAATTCGGTAAGAAGTCTGCTTTCAGAAGAATCAATAATTCTTTTTTGGCAATTTTTCTGGATTCATATCCAAATACATAGCGCAGACCAAAGAACCACCACGGTAAATCTTTGAGAAAAGGTATCCCTTCGCGGGTGGTCCCGTCTTCATTCAAATACAAGCCGCCAATAATAGTTTCTTCGCCATCTAATAGCATGACATCAGTTTTTGCCTGCGTTTTCAAAATTTCCAACCCTGTTTCACCCTGACGCGAACTGCTGCGTTCTACCTGCAATTGGAGTACACAGAAATCGATGGAATCGCGGCGCAGGATAAACGGCCGCACGTCGATGATCGAGCCGGTAGATACAAATTGGGTCAAAGTATTACCGGCAAAGTCCTGAACGGTAGTGGATACATCGGTACCCACCTGGATTCGCCCCTGTCCGCCGGATTTCACGGTGACCTGTGGGCTGGCGATAATTTCTCCCAGATTATCCGATTCCAGAGCTTTGAAAGTAGCGACAATATCTCCCCAATCCATATCCGGTGCTACATCCAGCTGGAAGAGTCCGGTTTTGGTATCAGAAGCCGTCATGGAAGCTTCCGCATTAATTTCACCGTCCTTAAAAATATTCCAGCTCATTCCGGCTTCGCGAATCTTGGAAAGATTCGTTTCGAAGAATACGGCATTTATGATGACTTCCCGACTATCAAAATCTGCCATATATTTGCGCTGTTCAGCCGTCAAATTATCACCCGCTTTGGCATCTTTTATGGAGCGAATCTGAATGTATTCTGCATATTCATCATACCATAATTCATGGGAGCGCAAAATCAACTCAAAGGCATCCAGCCAATGCATTTTGTCAATATCCTCTCCAATAGGAAAATTTCTGGACTCTGGATCAATAATAATTTTTCCGACAAATTTCTTACTTAACTCATTGAACAATTCCAGAACTTGCTGGAAAGTCATGGTGCGGGACAGAGAAATCATTTCCTCCGGTGCTTTGTACACATTCCGCAACTCTTTAATTTGCCGGCGATTTTGACCCAGCAGAACCTGTGATCCCAGCAGGATCACTAAAAAGACCAGGATACCAATTTTTGTCTTCATGATGCCTTTTCCGATTTTTATTTGCTTTTTGTTTTTCCTTTAGTTTCCTCACCAAAACGGATATGAAGTGAGAATTTTTCTACAATCCCACCTTTATTTAAAATGAATTCCGCTTCATTATTGTCTGCATCGATTCGTCTCAGGTAGCCAAGATAGACTCGATCCCCTTCCTTCAACTCGTGAATCGTTCCTTCTGCATCGGCCAGTATAATACGGTCATTGATAATGGCTTTCAGGTCCGCCCGTTCCACTTCCGGCAGACTATCCACATTGGCTGGTAGATTGCTGTAGATGAATGGATAAAATGGATTGGTGACCTGGGGTACCCTCACACTGGCCAGAGTCTTTTTAATGGGTGGCAGATCGGGAACATCAGCAAATAGTGCCCAGATTTCCATTTCGAAAGGAATGATAATCTTATACATCTTGGTGTCCTTGTCCCGACTCTCTACCATCCGCAGATTCAATCTTTCGATCTTGTAAAATAGAGGCCCTTTTTCGAGATAGGTAATGAACTCATAAATAACATAAAAGGGACCTTCTCCTTTAATATTATATACATTATACTTGTAGCCTTTACCCTCTCGTGTACCTTGAAACAGCATATCAAAATCCAGCATCCCGCTGTACTCCAGAATGGAAATGAGATAACGATACGATTCGGATGGCGTCACGGCCGGAACAATCCGTTTATCCAGGCTGGCCAATCGCTGTTCTTTTTCCTTGATGATTTTATCAATATTATTATATTCTTGCTCTACTCCCTCCAGACTGGCAATTTGCTTTTTTACTGCTGTAATTTTTTTCTCTACCTCCTTGATTTTGGAAGGATAATGGTAAAATACTATATAACCACTGACACTGAATAAGATTAAGCAGAGCACACTTAATACAATAATGTTCCGAAGTTTATAAGACAAGGTCCTTCTCCTTATTTTATTCTATCGGTAGTTTTGAATTCATTTCAAACTGATAAACCGTTCTCTCCCGAATCGATTGCACCAATACACTTTTTAAATCTCCATCACTCATCGCATTCGATAACAACGGAATTCGATCTTTATACACCGAGTAGCCTTTCAACGTCACATTATTATCAGTTCCCGGCGTAATCTCTGTTAACCATATTCGACCAATTCTATCCTGATTTTTAGAAAGTTTATATAAAAATTTATTCCATCTTTCGATACCCACCGACATTTCATCGACCACACCGAAAGCCTTTTGATAATTTTCAAGGACTTTCTTCTTCTGAGCTAACTTGGCGTCAATATCTTTCAAATAGGCCAGCTCCTGTTCGACAACTTTTCGTTGCGCAATAACATCTGTTAACTGCTTCTGCTGTTCTATAACCTTTACCGTGGTTAAGAAACTAACCGCTGGCAGACTGAATAATAGCAACCATCCGATGAAACCTAATTTGAACCGTTTCTGGCTTTCACGGAAGGTATGAGGTAATAAGTTCACCTGATAATTATATCGGTCTTTATTTCGGGCAGTACGCCAGGCCGAACCAATAGCCACCGCATACTTGGAAACATTTAATTCCTCATCATATACTTCCAGATCATGTAGCTGCAGATAATCAATCTGAATATTCTGAGGGAGTTTCTCCTGCAAGAATTCCTTCAAATGCACTTGATAGGCTTCACCGGTCAGAATGATATTCTGCACCTGTGGCAGGTTTAAATTATCCTGCTCCAATAAAATTCGACTGTATATGGTGTGGGTAATATTTTCGGAGTCTAATCCCGCGCCAATAATGTAAGAAATGTTGTAGATTTCATGTCCTTTCATAAAGATGAGGCGGCTATACTCGTTGCCCAGATAGACAATGATCGTATAATCTTCCTCATCAAAAAAGTAATTGGCATTTACCAGATTGACCAGCGCAGTCTCGGCACTTTCCACAAAAGTAATTTTGGGAAGTACCCGACGGTTTTCTCTCTGCAAATACTGCAACGAGTTGATCACATTGACTTCACTCTCGCGAATGATAGTCATTAATCGTCCATCGCCCAGTTTGCAGATATAAAAAGCATCAGGATGAGAAAGTTGATATTCAGTTCGCTCCCGGGACACCTCTTCCATGACCCGCTTTTTCAACTTGTCACCCTGCAATCCCCAATCAGTCCCAAAATACATGTAATAGATTTGGGGTTCGGAAATGGCAATTCCCATCCGGAATTTTTTAGAAGGGTATTGATACAGCACTCGTTGCAACACTTCAATATTGTCGTAATTTTCGGAGTCTTTTTCGGTGATGGTGAAAGTCTCTTCATGGGTATCCTGTGACTCGCCATTTCCTAATCCATTGGTAATATCTGATATATCAGATACGCTATCGGAAAAAATTTCTTTTTGGACTTTTACCGCTTCCAGTGCCTTGGTCATCTTCAAAACCTGACCATCTACCAATTTCAGGCGATTGCCCTGTTGCGCCAAACAGACTACATGCAAGTAATGTCCTTCTACAAAAAGTCCGACTGACATTTTTCCGGAAAATTCTTTATACTTGGCCATAACTTCCGTCCTATTTCATTTAGACTAACTTTAATATTTGTTGAATTCGTCGTTTATTATTGGCAAAATTCACGGCCGTATCCACCGTGATTTTACGTTCAAAATAAAGTCGGGCCAGGTCTTGCTCCAGCGTCATCATTCCCCATTCCTGACCTTCACTGATCATCTGGTAAATTTCGTTGGTATTATTGTTTTTAATTGCCGCACGGATAGAAGGCGTCATCACCATTACTTCTTTTGCCAGCACCTGCTCACCTGAAACTGAAGGAACTAATTTTTGGGAAATGACCACTCGCAACACATCGGCCAATCGACTGCGAACTCGATCCTGCTCTATCGTCGGCACTTCGGCAATGATACGATCGATACTCTCCACTGCTGATGAAGTATGCAGGGTGGAGAAAACCTTATGACCAGAGTCTGCCACTTCCAGAGCCGCCATGATGGTTTCCGGGTCACGCATCTCACCGATGATGATGATGTCCGGGTCCTGTCGCAACGCTTCGATCGTTCCCTGCTTGAAAGAAACAGTATCACGCCCCACTTCACGATGACGAATGATACATTTTTTCGGTGTATGAACAAACTCGATTGGTGAAGAAATAATAATGATATGCGCTTCCATCGTTTGATTATTCAAATCGACAATCGCATCCAAAGTAGTGCTCTTTCCCGAACCGGTAATACCCGTTACCAGGATTAGACCTTCCTGCGTATATTGTAGATGCAGATTTTTAGCCACGTGGGGATGGAAACCGTACGATTCGAATTTTCGGGTGCGCGTTTCAATGGCACGCATATTCAGGGAAAGGGAGTTCAAATCAAACGCCACATTGGCACGGTTACGATAGATCTGCTTCTGAGAACTGCTGAAGGTATAAGAAAAATCCACATTGCGGTTTTGATATAATTCTTCCCGCTGCGAGTCAAGCAGAATGCTTTGAATTAAGATATCAAATTCAGTGGTTTCATACGTTCCCAGTTCTGGATAAGGTTTTTTATCACCTTGCACGCGGAACCACACCTGTTTATTACAGCCCAAACCACCGAAATCAATATCCGAGGCTCCACGGCGCCGCATATCTTCCAGGAATCCATTAATAAGACTCCGCAAAACTACTCGAAGATCATTATTCAATTTTTTAATGATTTCATTTCCAATAAACTGCTCTTTATCAATACTGAATAAGGTAGAAGGAACCTTAAGAGCCAGTTCGTGCAGAACTTTTTTTCCGCCCCGAATAATCTGGGCCATATCTACCGGTTGAGTAAAATTGGTAGGTTGAGTCTGCGGTTTCACCTCCGGTTTCTTTTGATTCGTCAGCACTGGATCCATATTCTGTAGTCCTTTCTATTCATAATTATTCCCACCAGGAAGCCAGGCGGAATTTATTAGGCGTCATCACAAAGTTTGGTGGATAAAAATGACCGCCCCATAAACGGGGATCATAACGCATGCGTTGTTCAAATCCTTTAATAACTGTACCACTGGAATTGGCCACTCCATGACAACCGGATATATTCTCTGCCAGCGATCCTAAAAAATATTCCACGCCCACCGGACGAGAATTCCAATTCTGCGCTTCAAAACCACCATCTATGCATACCATACAGGCATCCACATAAATATCAGTCTGGTTTACAGCATTATCGGTAATAATGATTTTATTTTTGGCCACTAGTCCTAAAATATCATCGGAATTCGGGTTGGTCATGGGATTCTCTTTATAGCGCACATCTCCATCTAACCAGATATTGGTGGTAGTATAAATTGTTAACTCGCCGTCCAACACACCTTTTATGCGAACGTCAGCAGTGGAATAGATCACATTGCCGGGAGCAATGGTAGCCAGCGCCACTGTATCAGGCGGGTTAGCGCCAACCTGACGAACCACATCACCATTGGGCAAGAACTCAAAGGAAGTCACCTGATTATAAATACATTTGGTATTCACCGGTGCCCCACCATTGCTGGCGGTAGCAGCATTCACCAGATGAGTCATATCAGTAGGAATTGACATATCAATCCCAATTTCCCATCCATCATGATACTCAGCTTTATTTTTCTTACTGGCCGGATCAGGATTGATTCCTTTATTAGCTGTTACTTTACCATAAAAGACTGGTTTCCCTAAGGTGTGCATCACCGAATTATCGTGGGTCGGTCCCCATAAGGTGCACCCGGTTACCCAGAATAATCCTGCTGAGTTATTTGTAAACATAAAGTATTCACTAATCGAGGTTCCGGCACCTTTGGTGAAAAAAGAGGACATGGTTTTTTCGCGTTTAACTACGGATTGAGACTCATTGTCGAATAAATATCCCCAGGTTCGTACGGTAATTTTGGTAGTATCAGCATTGAGTGGATAAATTCGTACCCGGGAGGTGCATTCATTAGCATGAATATAAAAGGAGTCATTGGTGACATTCTGATCCCACAATTTATTAATGGCATAATTCATGGCACTGATCGCTGTTTCGTGAATCAAGGTTTCCATGTATTGGGTATTGAAGTTGTCGGAAGTGGCTAAGACATTGCTGCTCATTCTCACCTGATACATGGAAAATGCCAGAATAAAGCCAAATACGGTTAATATTGCTCCTTTACCTAACATTTTTAGTTACCTCCATGTATAGAATTAACGTTTTAAATTTTTCGATATTAAGCGGGTCTGCCGCCAGTAAGACGCCCGCAGTAAACGACGCAATTCCTGTTTGCGGAAATCCTCATTTCCAATTTCGTTCAGGCGACTGTCCACCCAATCCTTACTCAGAACCACTCGAGGATCATAGGCAGTAAGAGTTACTTCAACCATGCGGGTTTCTGACATAAATGCCACCGGGTGGCCCACCTGATCCAGGTAACGAAAAGCATTGGGATTCCCGATAATACCGATGGCCATCTCGTTGACATAATTCGGTGAAACGAATACCCGCCGCCGTACCTGGTATGTCACGATGACTGTATCATAATAATCAATTGAATCAAATGGAACCACCCGATACTCGATGCTATCGACAATGTTATCAATAGAGAGTCCGCTAATATTTATTTTACAATCCGGATCGCTGTTCAAATGTGCCAGGAATTTCAGATGGTTGGGTTGGGAAATAGCCAGAATGGTATTTTTCTGTTCCTCAGGAATTCCGAAACCCATCTTTCGCAGATCATGTTGGATAACATCTGACATTCGGGCTAAACTCTGCTGCACCAGAGCGTCTGAATTATAATTATAAAATTCTGTGGTGGCCGTGTCAGTGGCAGAAAGCGCAATGATGATTAAAAACCCGCCAATGAAAAGTCCACCAATTAAATCCAGTACTAACGCCATGGTTTACTACCCATTCCTTTAATTATAATACCAATAACTATTCAAAAAACTAACTCGCAATGTATCTCTGATTTTCTCTGATCCATAGGTTCGGAAAAGTAAAGGTTCAGCTGGATAATTATCTGTCACCGAAATCGTCATTAATTTATGCCATTCCCGATTAGCTGAATGTTTAAGCGAATCTCCATGTAGTTGTACATATTCTACTTTAAACATTACTTTATATTCCACTCCGCTCAGACCAGTATCGATGGTGACATAATTATTAAAATCATCAAAGTCGTCAAAGCGCCCGGAATCATTGGGCTCACTTTGCAAAACTAACGAGAAGTTGGTCTTAATTTTAGCCGAGTTGGTATCAGTAGTTACTTCATCAAAATAAAGAGCACTGGCCTGTTCGATATAAGATGTAATAAGAGATAATGCTTCCAATCTATACCTATTCTGAGCCAAAGACACATCATTCTGATTGATACTGGTATTTAAATTGAGCACCGCCAGGCTAAGTAAACCCAGAGCTCCTAAAGTAAGTAGCATTTGGCCAGTATTCATATTTATCCTCCTTGACCAATTAATCCTCAGTGGTTACGGAAGCAACTTCATTTAAAGTGGTTAAACCTTGCTTGACTCTTTCTCGCCCGGCAGCCCGCAGGTTATGCATTCCTTCCTTGGCCATCTGTTGCTTTATCGCTTCTTCATTAATATCCGTACCGGTTTCAAAAATTAGCCGGCGGATGGCTTTACTGAAGTAGAGAGTCTCGTGAATGGCGACCCGACCCTTGTACCCGTTGTGACATTTATTACAGCCCACCGCCTCATAAAAAACAGTTTTTTTCACTTCTTCTTCCGTAAAACCTAAACTTAACGGGAATACCGGATCTATTTTTTGAATGGGCTTTTTGCAGTATTCACATAACCGCCGCACCAATCGTTGGGCAATGACAATATTGATGGCATAGGCAATCAAAAAAGTTTCTACTCCCATCTTGTATAAACGTGATACGGCACTGGGTGCATCATTGGTGTGCAGGGTCGAAAATGTTAAGTGACCGGTATTTGCCAATTTGATGGCGGTTTCGGCCGTTTCCTTATCGCGAATCTCGCCCACCATCACCACGTCCGGGTCGTGTCGCAAAATGGATCGCAGTGCCCGTTCAAAGTCATTTTTCGGACTGATTTTTATTTGACGGGCACCATTAATGATATATTCCACCGGGTCTTCAACCGTCAACACATTGATTTCCGGACGCATGATATAATTCAAAGCCGCAATCAAAGTGGTTGATTTACCACTACCGGTTGGTCCGGTAACAATAATCATTCCCTGCGGCTTAGAAATGGCTTTTATAAAAAATTCTTTGGCGTTTCCCTGAAAACCCAGTTTTTCCAGATCAGTAATTACCTTGCGGTCATCCAGAATACGGATGACGATACTTTCTAATTTTTGCTGAAATTCTTTCCCGACGATGGGGATAACCGACACCCGGAAACGAATCATGTACCCGTTCACTTTGCGCTGGATAAAACCGTCCTGCGATTTTTCTCGCTCGAAGCGGTCGACATTTTTCGAACGGTCTTTAATCACCGCTGCCAGAGATTCCGGTCGCACACCCTCCTGCACATGCCATAAGCGCAATTGACCATCCAGACGCATGTGAATCTCGGTGGTTTTTGGTCCTTTGGGAATCACATGAATATCACTGGCCCCTTTTCTTACCGCTTCTACCAGCATTCCTTCCACCAGATTGACCAGCAGACTTTTATTGATTTCAGCTTCAATGGCTTCTTCATCTAACTGCTCTTCATCTGTATCCCCACCCTCAATTTCCATGGCCATATCGTCCATCTCTTTGAGATAGACATTTTCATCAGGATTGATTTTATCGATTAATCCATCGAGTTCGGCACGCTTGACGTAGCACACCTCATACCGCTTGGCACCTATAGCCCGAGCAATTTGTGGAATATGCTTATTGGTGGGATCAGAAGCTAAAATGATGAGCACATATGGTCGATATTCATCATATTTATAGACCAGGATTTTTTCTTCCTTCATCAAAGCCCGCATCGGTTCCGGGAGTGGATCCAGCATCTTACGCATAAAATTGATGCGGTTATCATCGATATTCTCTTTTTCGAGTGAAATTTCCCGGAAACCGTATAGTTGGGTCACCTGCTGAAAAACTTTATCATGATCCACTCCAAAGTCTTTCACCAGAATCTGGGCCAGAGTTCGTCCATCTTTTTGACCGCTCTCTTTCAGCTTGATGGCCTTTTCCAGAGTGGCAAAATTGATGATCCCTTTTTTCAAAAGGGTCACGCCCAGCCTGTCACTGACGTCGATTTTGTTAGTCATATTCATACCGCGTACTTCAGCTAAATTTTCTCTTTAATCTCTCACCTTATCCAACTGGAGATTTTGGAGAAACCAGAGCTGTCTCAGAAGAAACCAGGGTTAAGGCCGTCATGACGACCATGATGATCATCGCCACAATGATTTGCACTAAATCCACTGCATTTTTTAATTTATAGACGGTTTCTTTTTCATAGTAATTCGCAATCTGCACAGCAGTCATTTTCACCGTACCGGTTTCAGCTCCCGAACTAAAGCGGGATAGAGCGGTGGGAGTAAACACTCCTGACTCCTTGAAGGAATCAACCAATCCTCGCCCTTCTCTTAACATCATCGGGATGGCGATCTCTTTAATGCGGTCCTCAAAAAATCTATTCCCACACGCCTCAGCCGCCAGACGAATAGCATCCACGTTTTCACCCGAGCCACTGTAAAGAGAATAAAAGACCCGACAAAAGATTTCGATGGTGGTCTTATGGACGATGGGACCGATAACAGGCAGTTTGAGAATATAACGATCTTTTAAATATTTTCCTTTGGGAGTTTGTATAAAATAGAAAAAGCCGCCCAAAACTATCGCCGTTACTAATAAGAAGAGAGGCATGTTGGCAATAAGAAAATCACTCAAATCCAGGGTCGCCTTGGTCATCGGTGGCAATTCACTTCCAAGTTTCAGGAAAAGCTTGGCAGTCTCAGGGAATATGTATGCGACATAAAACACACAGGCACCGAACAGTATTAACAATGTAAATAAAGGCATGATCAGTGCCTGGCGCATATTCTTACGAAACTCGGCATTCCTTTCCAGAAATTTGGCCGTACTCTCATAAATATCCGCCATGGTACCACTTTTGGATGCTAAGCCCAGCATACGGGCAGTGAATTTTCCCAATACCCGCTCTTGCTTGATGAAGGCTTCCTCACTGTCTTTTCCCTGCCGCAAATCATTATTGATTTGTCGCACAGCATCTCGCAACACGGGATTATTGAGGTCATTGGATAACAACTGCAGGACTTCATTAAAAGGTAATTTTTCCCGCAGTAAATCGGCACTTAAACGGACAAAGGTAACAATATCAGCCGCTGGTGGTTTTAAGGTCATAAACCCAATTTTGGGTTGAATGCGCAGAACTTGATATCCCAATTTAGTCAGTGCCTGCTGAACTTCCTGCTTGGTAAAGGCCTTTTGTTCTCCGGTAATCGGCTTTTCCCCACTCTTCTGAACCTTATATATATAGGTCTTGCGCTTCTGGATCTTATTTATCTTCACCTTATGCTGCGCCGCCATCTTCTTGATTTTCTTCTTGGCTTCCGAGCTGGTGTCAGCCGAAATCACTCCCTGCACCATTTTGCCATTACTTGCGATACCGAGGAATCTAAATTCTGCCATGGTCTTTCCCTCATTAGATAAATAAGGCGGGCAGAAAGCCCGCCTTATTTATGCCCAGACTTAGTTCACTATCTCAGTTTGAATTCCAGAAGGAGCAACTGCCGTGCAGGCCTTCACCGGATAGTCAGCATCATCACCCTGCTCTTTTCCCCAACCAACAATATAAATTGTATCAGTCACAGAAGTAGTAATGGAAACATTGCTGGTGGCAGCCGGTCGGTTATCCGGCGTAAGTTGAGCAGTGGTAAATACCCGGTAACTGCCATTGGCATTAGCGGTATCTAACCGTCCTAACTCAAAGCCCTGGAAATTCTGTGAACCACCACCCAATTCATGGGGAGTTCGATAGTATCTCTGAGCTTTGGCAGCCAGGTTGGTCAGGTCACTAATAACCGCCTGCCGGTTGGTGTCCACTGCACTCTGCTGGAACATGTTCACGCCGACCGCAATGGCAATCCCAACGATGATGATACCTAACACGATGAGCAATAATTGCTGTTGACCCATTGTAAATCCTCCTTAGTTAATTAATTTTGGGTTCATTTGGTTAAACGTTAAGTGAAATAACATAAAGGTCTGATTTTTTCCATCAGGCACTATTTCTTCCATTTTCAAACTTCCGTGTTTCATCGTTCCTTCTTATCATTCTTTTGCATATTCAATTTTATCAATTTTAATGCCAATAATATTAAATCCATTATTTTTAATAAGTTATGATTTTCTGTTCTGTGCCTGTCATCTTAAATTTGACTGTTTTTTCATCACCTTCTACTAATTAGTCGACACTCCTATTGGAAAATTGAGCTTTTTTTTGAATTTTTTTTAAAGGAAAAAAAAGATTTGAATTAACGAAGCTCTTGGACCTTAGAAAATAAAGAAAAGTATTTGTTAGAGTTGCGGAAAATATTCTGAGAAGGTGTTAAACAAAAAAAGATCCATTGTGAAATAAAAAGGCTCTTGTCTATTTTTCAACCATGCAGGTCAGTGACTATTAATAATTATCCTTACCTACCTTATTGAAATAACAAGGTTCATCAAAAATAAATAGCTATAGAAATCATTTTAAAAAGGCACCGCGTTGCAGAAATCTTTTGAAAGCGTCTTTTTAGCCGGCGGTAATGAGGTGGCTCAATAGGAAATGATTAAAAAGATTTTTTCAGTAGACATTTATTATCTAAAAAAGATGGGCTATTATGCCAATCAAACTGATCACCATACAATAAACTCCAAACCATTCCATTTTTTTTCGGCGAATAACGCTCAATAACCAGCGGATAGCCAGATAACTGGAGAGAAGAGCAGCCAGACTGGCCAGTACCAAATTCCTCAGCTCATCAGGAGATAAAGGATTGATCCAGAGTTCCCGTAATTTTAAAAGAGTTGCTCCCAGGATCACCGGCACAGCCATAAGAAAAGAAAACCGAGCAGCCGTTTCTCGTGGAATTCCTAACCATAGGCCTGTCACGATGGTAGAACCAGAGCGTGATATTCCGGGCAGAATAGCAAACGCCTGCGCGCACCCAATCAAAAAAGACGAGCCGATACCGATCATCTTGTTTTTATCTGTTGTATAGCGAGAACTCCACACAATGAGACCGGTGACAAACAACATGACAAAAGCCAGCAAATGATTTTCGAAAATTGCCTCAATTTGATCCTCGAAAACCAATCCAAGAAGTGCCGCTGGAATGGAAGCTATCAAAATATAAATATTGAGAAGAGCATACGATTTGCGTTCCTGGTTTAATCGGGGAGATTTTAACTGGAAAATAGCAGGGATGGCTTTAAGCAATTGCAGAATTTCTTTATGGAATACCCACACCACGGCCAGCAAAGAGCCAAAATGGACAAAAACTTCAAAAGCTAATCCGCTCTCAGTGAAGCTCAATAGATGTTCCACAATCACCAGATGTCCTGAACTGCTGATCGGTAAAAATTCAGATAACCCTTGCAAAACTCCCAGTACCAATGCTTTAATCAGACTCACAAATCCTCCGGATAAAAAGTTAGAAAAAGCCACTGCTATCCATTATCAAATCACAGAATTCTTGACGACCATTTATCGATAGGCTGATCAAAAAAAGAATCTAAATTTCACACTTGAGGCCATGGAAGTAAAAACGGTAGAGTCATTGCCTCTCTCAGGCGAATTAAAGATTAATTCTACTCCTAACATACCAGCCGCCGCAAAATTTTTCCACAGAAAAAGATTCAGTCCCCAATGGCCACCTAAAAATACCCGAGACCCTTCCCAACCGGCTTCGCCTAATGCATTCGGATTAATATCAAACCTGACATAACCACCTATCAAAGGCGAAAGTCGCCCTCCTCGTAAATATTTATCTAATCCCAACTGAATACCCAGTCCATTGCTATCATCTTCCCCGTTGAAAGAAAATCCAACCCCTGCTTGCAAGGCTAACCTGTTCTGAATAAAATAACCACCAGAAATAAATGGAGTACGATTGATTTCGAAGTTGAGATATCTATCTCCTGTAGAAAGAGAATCCTGCCCAAACCCATTTGCCAATAGGAAAGACACCAATAAGAACATCAAACTAGTTCTTTTCATTTTTTTTCTCCAATAATTTCCACCATGTTTATCAACCGATTTTGAGTTTTATTGCGGCGGTAAGATGGGAGTTGCAACGAACTGCAATGGGTACAGACCGTTGAAATTTCCTGTTGATCAGGCGGAACACCCGCCGCTAATAATTGTTCACGAATACCCATCTGTAGATCAAAGTAAAATTTTCCGTCTCGCTGACGTAGCAGCCGTGAAGGGAAATAATCAAAAAATTCTTTTCCAACTTCATAGCAGCATGCTTGTATAAAGGGTGAAACGGCCACCAGCAATTCTGTGGGAGATATCTCCCATTTTTTGGTCAGGATCTGTATGGCTTGCTGAATAATGTGCTGATAGGCACCACGCCATCCCACGTGCAGATTGGCAACAATCTTTTTTCCAGGATGATAGCACATCACCGCCGCACAGTCTGCGGTTCGAATAATCAGTCGCAGACCAGAGTGAGCGGTAATTAAGCCATCACAGGTCTTAAATTTACCAGAATCCGTGGCAATTAAAACCTGATTTCCATGAACCTGCTCAGCCCAGGCATACCTGCTTTTTCCAACCATGTCCTGTGAAACAAAAAGTCGATTGAGATAATCCTGAAATGCTTCTGGATCATCTATTGACACTGAACTTTCTGGTTTCCATACCGTGCAGCAGGAAAGTGCCGGTTGTCCATCAAATACCGAATATCGGATTTCACCAATCATCGCCTGGCCATATAAAATTAATTATTCATTTACATGAAAGCCCGACGAAGAAAATTTTTCGGCGGGCTTTATATTTTTAAAAAGAATTCATTTCCTACTATTTAATTTGTTTTGCTCTCTCCTGTGGTGGACTGCAGATCAATGATAATCTCAATACGTCGATTCAGTCTGCGACCCTCTGCCGTCTCATTGTTTGCAATCGGTCGACTTTCCCCATAACCAATGTTTTCAAATTGCTCAGGCGGTAAATTCATATTCGCCTCCAAATATGCTCGAATAGCAGCTGCTCGATTTTCTGATAAATTAAGATTGTAAGCATCATTTCCCTGGGAATCAGTATGACCGGCTATCAAATATTTTTTATTGGGAAATTCCCGCAGGGCCCGCATGACCTTGGTCAATAGCATAAATTGATCAGGAGCAATTACCGCCGATCCGGAAGCAAAAGTAAGCCCATATAATCTGATAACCAATTGATTTTCGGTGAGGATAACCTGTGCTTCATCCCGGGTGAACATTTCTTCGATTTTACGAAATTTTTCCTCTCGTTCTTTCTTTCGTTCTAATTCGGTAACCACCGTATTTTCATACTGCTGAATTTTCTGCAGCAATTTTTCATTTTCTGTTTGAAGTCTGTTTAAATCTTCATTTAAGCTTTTATTTTCAGTGGTTAAATTCTTTATACTTAAAACGATGTTATCTTCCGTTTCAGCATATCCCTTATCGTATCGGCCCTTAAAACCGAGCGCCGCAGAAATGCGGTCCAGGCGGGTTTCAAATTCCCGCATCAATTTTTCCCAATTTTTTTCATCTTTCTTTAATTTTTCAATAACCTCAGCCAGATACATGGCGTGCCTCACCTGATATTCAGCTTCTTTTGCTTTTTCTCCCGCATCCGATCTGGCCGAACGATCACTGTTCAAAATAGTTAATACATCTTCATATAATTGTTTCGCCTGATTGAGAGTAACCGGTGCATTCTCTTTCACATTTTTTTGCTCGGCTTGAGCGAGAAGATCCCTCACGCTCCCGATAATGGATTCCTTAATGGCTTTCAATTCTGACTGACGGTAAGCTTGTTCGGTTTTAGCCGTGCGACTGCGGGCACCATTTAAATCTCCAGCTTCTAATTTCAGGCTGGCTTCTAGAAACATTTTTTCAGCCGCCTCAAATTCGGCCGGAGCATATTCCGGCGCTTCTACCATCAGAGCATCTTCTCGGGCTTGCAAAACAGTTTGAAATAAAATTTCCCCCTGTTTACCAATATCATTCACTACTTTTAAATAGCGACCGGCCTTTTCTAATTTTTCCCGGATTCCACTAATATTTTTCCCTTGTTCGAAATCCTTTTTTGCCTTTTGAAATTCTGTCTCTGCTTTGATAAAATTATCGGGGGACAACAGGTCATAGTTTTTTTGCCGCAGTACGCTCATCTCATTTTCCACCCCGCTTAGCAAACTCTCTATATTCTGCTGTGCTATTAATGAAATATTTTCACACAGAATAATCAGAAAAAATACCATTGCTATTCTCAAAAAAATTCGTTGCATGTGTATTCTCCTTTCGATATCGTCTTCCATATTGAAAATCAAGATAGAAAATTATTTTCACCCTTCCAAACAAAATAGAGCTCTCTTTTTTGTTATCATCAAAATGATCACAAAATTCTTCTTCATTGAAACGGTCGGCATCATTGGGAAAAATTAAAAATTTTTCACATTAAAACGATTGGTAATGGGAAAGCGGCGATCCTTCCCGAAAGCACGATGGGTAATCTTTATACCCGGTGCTGCCTGGCGCCTTTTATACTCATTACCATCCACCATCCTCACTACTTTCTTGACCATTTCCGGTCGATATCCCCTGCTGATAATTTCCTCAATGGGAAGATCTTCTTCCACATAGGCCTGTAAAACAGGATCGAGCAATTCATAAGGTGGTAACGAATCGGTATCTTTCTGATCTGGTTTTAATTCGGCGGAAGGTGCTTTTTTGATGATGGCGCGAGGAATGATATCATAACCCGCGATTTTATTTCGATAATCGGCAAGTTGGTACACCATGGTCTTATAAACATCTTTTATAACAGAAAATCCCCCGACCATGTCCCCATAAAGAGTACAATAGCCCACACTGATTTCGCTCTTATTGCCGGTGGCCAGAACTAACCATCCAAATTTATTTGATAGGGACATGAGCAGAGTCCCACGCAAACGGGCCTGTATATTTTCTTCAGTGGTGTCTACTGGCCGTTTTCCAAAAATGGATTTCAATTCCTGTAAAAAATCCGCATATAGCTTATCAATAGGAATTTCCATTAGCGTAATCTGAAAATTTTTTGCCAGCTGCCGGGCATCTCTGATGCTATCTTTGGAAGTAAATTGGCTGGGCATCAGCACTCCCACCACATTTTCTTTTCCCAGGGCATCCACCGCAATAGAAATAACTAAGGCTGAGTCAATTCCACCGGAAACTCCTATCACCACTTTTTGGAAACGATTTTTCTGAACATAATCACGCAGGCCAGTTTTTAATGCTTGATAAGCTTCCGCAATCTCATCAAGAAAATCTGTAATCGGGCTATCTTTAAAAATTCGTGAATTGAGATTATTCACCTTTTCCAGGGTGATGGGCTGTAATTCTTTGGTGGGGGGGGTGAAGATTTTTTCTTTGCGCCGGCGTGGATCATGAATGCGTTTATTAAAAACATTATCGGGATGCAACGTTACCAATAATAATTCTTCTTCAAACGAGGCCGCCTTGCTGATCAGTTTCCCTTCTTCTGAAATCACCAGGCTGTTGCCGTCAAAAACCAATTCATCCTGCCCACCCACCGAATTGACATAAGCGACAATCACCACATTATCCTCCGCCCGGGTGGCTAACATCCGATACCGCGATTGCGCTTTTCCGAAATGATAAGGCGATGAGGAAATATTGATCACCACTTCCGCCCCTTCATACAATGCCTGGTCGCGAGTAGGGCCATCTGGGTACCAGATGTCCTCACAGATATTAATCCCCAACCGTACCTTTTCATGGATATAAACTTGGATAGTCTGCCCGGCTTGAAAATAGCGATCTTCATCAAAAACACCATAATTGGGAAGAAATATCTTATGGCAGATCCCTGCAATTTTCTGATTATGGAGAACAGCAGCGGCGTTAAAAATATCATCTCTTCGATCGACAAATCCTATGATGGCTGTTATGCCCTGAGTGTGTTCAACAATTTTTTTCAAATAGGTCAAATTTTCTTCGATAAACTCTGGCTTCAATAGTAAGTCCTCGGGAGGGTATCCTGTTAGACATAATTCCGGAAAAGCAATAACATCGGCTCCGAGTTTTTTTGCTTTTTTAATGTAACTCACTATTTTTCGGTAATTTCCCTCCAGATCTCCAACGGTGTGATTAATTTGGGCCAGTGCTAAATGCAGAGTTCTCATGAATGGCTCCACCAATTATTCATGCAATAACTTAATAGCATTCCCCTATCTTATCAAGCATATTTCTCGATTTCGTTTTTACAAATGTGTATCGACAAATATATTTCTACCTGAAAAATCATGCGAATAATGCGACCAATTACCCGCATCACATTCATCGGCAAATGAATGTTTATTTTTAGTTGAAATAAATATAGAATTTCCTATATTTAGATCCAGCTATCTGGAGAAATAAAATGAGACTGATTGAGGTCCTCAAACCGCAAAATATAAAAATTCCTCTGAAATCAAATACTCAAGAAACTGTGATCAGAGAATTACTCTCTCTCATCTGTTCGGATAAAACGGCGCAGGATGTGGATGAAATTTATAATGCTGTCATTGAACGAGAAAAAATTATGACCACGGGGGTGGGAAGAGGGGTGGCCATCCCTCACTGCAAAAAAAAGAACTGCCATGAATTTGCTATCGCCCTTGGCATTCATCCTGCTGGCATTGATTTCAAATCCATCGATAACCAACCAGTCAAAATAATTTTCCTGTTGGTCGGACCGGAAGACAATCCAGGTATGCATATCCGTTTGTTAAGCCGTATCTCTCGCCTCATCGCTAAAGAAAGTCTTCGGGAGAGTTTACTGAAAGCAAAAAGCGCAGAAGAAGCGTTTCAGCAAATTAAAGAAGATGAAGAAAAATCGTTTGAAAATCTCTCCCAATAAATTTGTACCTTTTTAACCTTTTTTATTTTAACCGTAAATTGCCGAGAATCCGAGAATGAGCCAGTACCTTTCTTCCATAGATTAAGTGATTCAAAAAAGGTTAGAGATTATTAGTGCATCTTTTTTTATACTACACTTCTCAAATATATTCCATATTATTACTGTCCAGAATATACAAAGAGAGATTCGTCATCACTTTCATCTCCCAAATAATGATGAAAATTTAGAAAAGAGATGATGAAATCAGAATAATACATTTTAAAATAAGATAAAGATTTTTAAATTGGCAGGGAAAGGAAAACGCAATGAGTCAAGAAGATAAAAATAAAGAGTGGATAAAAATCGGGCCACTTCCCGGGCTTCCGTATGCTCAAATGGTGTGTGAGGTTTTAAGTAAAGAAAATATTCCGCACTCCATCTCCCAGGATGGACTGGCCACTGCTTATGGTTTCACCGGGACTAATATTGTAGGAAATCAGGCATACATTTGGGTTCCGCCAGAATTTGGCGAGCACGTCAGACAAATTATAGAACAGTTGATCGATCATATCTAACAGCAAATATGGCAGTAAAACTAACTCTCATTCGAAAACAGCTCCAATTATTTTTCCTCAGATTGATTCAGCGGATCAATCTCCCCGAAGAGTTTTACATGCTCTTCTTAGCTGCCATTATTGGAATTTTAGCTGGTCTCGGAGCTTATGTCCTCAACCTCTTGATTAACGGTTTTCATTTGACTTTTTTTAAAAAAGTCCTCTCACTTTCCCATCATCAGGGTTTAACCTATGTTCTGCTTATATTATTTCCAGCAATTGGTGGATTAATTGTTGGGCTGGTGATTCGTTTCTTTTCGCGTGAATCACGAGGCCATGGAGTTCCATCGGTCATTGAAGCCATTGCGAATCGCGATGGTTTCATTCGGCCGCGGGTAACATTAATCACTTCCTTCACAGCGGCCGCTACCATCGGCACCGGTGGCTCAGCCGGTAAAGAAGGACCCATCATTCAAATCGGTGCAGCGATTGGATCATCAGTAGGCCAATTATTTAATGTGTCTTCCAATCGCTTGAAGGTGTTAGTGGGAACCGGTGCCGGGGCGGGTCTGGCAGCAGTATTCAATGCCCCGGTAGCCGGTGTTCTATTTGCCTTGGAAGTTTTGCTGGCCGATTTTAGCATCAGCGCATTCACTCCTATCATCTTCGCTACCGTTATCTCCACCACTATTTCTCATTATCTCATCGGTAGCAGTCCAGTTCTTCATGTTCCCATCTATTATCTGGAAAGCGTCTTTGAGTATCCTCTTTATCTTTTAATGGGGGTATTCGGAGGCACCGTGGCCGTGATGTTCACCAAAACATTGTATACCACGGAAGATTTAATCAATAAATACATTCACCTTCCAGAATATTATAAACCAGCTTTGGGTGGATTATTCGTCGGAATGATCGCCCTTTTCTTTCCCGAAATTTATGGCTTTGATGATCAGGCCATCCATAATGCATTATTAGCGAGAACTGCTATCCAGACTCTTTTTCTATTGACCATCTTAAAAATTATAGCTACTTCCCTTACTCTGGGTAGTGGCGGATCTGGCGGATTATTTATTCCCTCCTTATTCGTGGGGGCTTCCTTCGGAGCCCTGTTCGGTAGCATCATGAATCATTTCTTTCCCACAATCACTGCCACCCCGGGCGCTTATGCTTTAGTTGGAATGGGAATTATGGTGGCAGGTACCACCCACGCCACTATCTCCGCTCTGATGCTCATTTTTGAAATCACCAGCAATTACCAAATTATTTTACCACTGATGCTGGGGACAATCATTGCTACTATTACTTCCCGCCTCATTTTAAAAGAAAATATTTATACCATGAAAATTGCCTTGAGTGGTGAATATATTTTCAAAGGACGAAATATAACTCTTTTGCAAAGCATCCCCATTCACCAGCACATCAAAAAAAAATTCGATTCGATCCCCGAACATCTAACCTTTGGCAAAATTCTTGACTTACTGCGTCGCAGCCAGCACTCCACATTCCCAGTCATTAATCAAGGGAAAAAAATCGTTGGAATAGTATCATTGCAAAATATCCGCAGCTATATGTTCGAAAAAGAACTCTATCCTCTGCTCATTGCCCGGGATATTATGCAGGAAGACTTCATTTCCATACATCCCGATCAATCGCTGGCTGATGTCTTGCGTTTGTTTGATCTTACAGATGCTGAGTTAATCCCCGTAACAGATAGTAAAGATAAACATCACTTAATCGGTGTAATCTATCGTGATGAATTGATGAGCTGGTATAGAAAAGCACCATTATTAAATCCAGAAAAATAAAGAAATCAGATGGTCTCCTGGAAATCATTTCAAAAACTAAAATTGAAAAAGTATCGCCAGGAAAGGAAATTATTCATCGTTGAAGGAAAACGTTTATGCCAGGAAGCTCTTGAATCAGGTTGGCAGATTGAAGCGGCTTTCAGGAATCCGGATTTCCAAAACGATCCCCTCTTCCCTGTTTTTGAAAAGAGACTGATGGAGAAAAATATTCCCCTGCAGGTTCTATCCACCGCCAACTTTCAAAAGTTGGCCGATACGCAAACTCCGCAGGGTATCTTGTTGATCATGCAAATACCTCAGGTCTCCCCATTGATTGAAGAAGACTGGAAACAACAGTCTCTCATGTTACTATTAGACGGAATACGCGACCCAGGAAACTTAGGAACTATCATCCGCACCGCCGATTGGTTTGGAGTACGCTATCTGGTCAGTTCATCCGATACCGCCGATTTTTATAATCCGAAGACAATCCGGGCCTCAATGGGATCGCTGTTCAGAGTGACCTGTCGGGAATGTTTTAATTTAATTGAATTCGCCCACCTTTTGAATAAACATAAAATTAAAATTCTGGCTACTTCTTCTACCGCCACAACTGTTTTGGAAGAAACCCGGGTCTCTTTCCCATTGGCCATTCTTCTGGGAAGCGAAGCTACCGGAATATCCCCTGCCCTGTTAAATTGTTCTTCAGAAATTATTCAAATTAAAAAATATGGCCAGGTTGAGTCACTGAATGTCGCCGTTGCCACCGGAATTCTATTGAACTATTTTGTGGGAAAATACAGAAAATCGTTTGATTAAATTCTTAACCGATTCCTGAAAATAAAAAAAGGTTGGGGGGAGGAGAAATAAAGGGAGGTTCGTCAGTTCAAAAAATGAAAATGTTTCAGATCGAAAAATTATTGGGGAATAAAAAACCTTATTCCTTTCAAATAACCTTAATAGCATGATAATACATAAAAACCACTGACCTTATTACATTATTAGATAATGAATCGTTAAAAAAATGGAGTCACTTTAAATTTTTCGAAGATAAGTGAGACACCTTTTTATTAATTAATTTTACCGGCGTTTAGTATATACTCAACTTGAGTAGCCACTACTGATCTCTTCTATCAACCAAAACTTTATTTTGGACAACAATGTTAAAATGTATTTTTCCAAATCAATTTTTATCTGTAAAATAGAAATCATTAATTCTCTGAAAGAAGTGAGCCGGAGATAAACATGGAAGAAAAAGAGCAATTTCCCAGACCGATCGAAGCTTTCCTGGTCATTATCGCCAGTTTTATCCTGGTGGTGCTGATTTCCCAGGTCGTATTATTACTTCTCACACCGGATTCGAAACAAATTGACAGTACATCTCTGAGTATGAAAATACTGCTCACTTTTGGTGAGGTTGGATTAATTGTTGTTCCATTTATTTATCTTAAAAAACGCAAGTACTCGGTCACTCGGGTATTTCGGTGGAATCGTATACCCTTTCCTATCATCCTGTGGAGTATTATCATCGGATTCAGCATTAGTATTATAGGTGATGAACTGGATCGATTGGTAAATATTATTATTCCTGCCCCCGATTTTTTAGCAGAAATTGCTGAGGCTCTGCGCATTGCCAGTCTATCAGATTTTATTATTCTCAGTATGGGTGCCGTGCTGGCAGCTGCCCTGGTAGAAGAATCGATCATTCGAGGTTTTTTGCAACTCTCTCTGGAAAAATTTCAGGATGTCACTCGGGCAGTGATCTACGCCAGCCTGGCCTGGACGATAATCCATGCCATGTTGTATTGGGCCATTCAGATTTTTTTACTGGGAATTATTTTGGGTATTATTGCCTGGAAGTCGAATAGCATTTTTCCTTCCGCTATTGGACACGCCATCAATAACGCTGCCGCTTTATTTTTCTATAATGTCAATCAGGTGCATTTTGAAGGCGTCTATTTGTGGGGCAATCATGTATCGCCTCTCTTTCTCATTTTAGCCCTGCTGGGTCTAATTTCGGGTTTCAAGGCCTTCTATAGATATTATCCACCACCACCTCATATCTCAATGTCAATCAATTGAAGACCTTTAAAATTTTATGGATAAAGTTGATGGAGGATGATTTCTAAATTTTTTTCGGCCTTCAATACTTCAGTCGCGCGGATATTCTTCAAGATCTCTCCAATGGCCTGAGGAGTTATATTTCTTTTTTGCGCCACTTTCCAATAAGTACCCTCTTCCAGATAATCCCAATAAATTAAAAAATGTCGCTCATTCCATTTCGATTTAATGGCGGAAATCAACAGGAAAATAGTGTTGAGCAAAGCATCCCGGGAAGAATCCTCAGAAATAAACCACATGCTGCATTTATTTTTTTTAGCCATGACCAAAGCTTCATTCGCACGATGAAAGGCTGGTCCGTCCATTTCAATGGGTAAAACCCCTCCCATGCGGTAAATTTTTCCCATTCCTACCCCATAGCGGAGAGAGGTAGGAAAAACCATTTTTTGCATGGCCTGAATAATCTTATAAGCATTGGCCGGAGTTTTAATTAAAGCCTGGAACTCATCTCCCTTGGTCACCGTGGCGGGCGCTTCCATCATCGCCCGAAATTCTTCATTCAATTGCACAATGGCAGATTTCATGAACAATTGAGTTTGATAGCGGTCCGAGCCATTCAGTTGCTTAGAGCCGCAAATATCTCCGGTAATGACAACGAATTCAGGTTCCCCAGGCATAGAATCACATCAAATTTTTAATTAAAAGAAATGAAAGTACAATTGAACACCATCTTTACATTTCCCATTGGACTTCGTAGCGGCATGATTCACCATCATCGGCTTCACATTCAACCTCCTGTAAAACCACTTTTTTACCTCCGCAAATTTCAATTCCATTCTGTAAAAATGATTGTACAAACCAGCAGTAAGGCTTATGAATATCTTCATCATAACTCAACTTGATGCGGGCGGAGGTTTGATCAGATTTTTGATAAAAATATTCACCAAAATTGCATAGGTATGGATATAAACGGGTAATCTGAGCTAAAAATCCGTGCGGATTGTGCGATTGCACATAATTGAAAAAATATTGATCAACAGCCCGAGTGGCTGATCGTTTGCCAATACTGCGGAATAAAGATTCAATGGAAGAACCTAATACTTCTGCAATAGCGGCATCAAGTTCTTTTAATACCTGAAATGGATATGAATTGGTTAAAAAAATCTGTTCGCCAATATTTTGACGCACCGATTCTGGTAGACGCTGCATCACCTTTTGATATACACTACTGTCCGGCAGACTTTCAAGATAATCTATCCTGGAATTAATCATCAATCCCCGAATCTCACTCATGTCGATATAACTCCTTTTCTATTTTTTGTTTAAATTCACCAATGAATTGGGGAATACCCATTGCCTTTTTTCCACCACCCTGTACAAAATCGGGTTTACCGCCACCCTTTGCATCTATTATCGCTAATAAGGGAGCACAAAACTCTATCAAATTTAAAGGTCGAACCAGAGAATGACCCACCATCCAATTTACCTGCTCTCCATTTCGACTGAGGGCAACCACAATTCGCCCTGATTCACTCAATACTGAATCGACAAATACTTTCAATAGTTTATTATCGGTATGATCGAAAGTTCTATGAACAAACAGAATCTCACCGATTTTGATCGCATCTGCCAGAGTTTCTTTCGCCAGAGAGGCCATTGATTCAGCTTGAATTCTCGCTAAATTTCTTTGAGCATCTTTCAATTGCTCCGCCATATCCTGCACTCGTTGTATTAACGAGTCTTCTCCACAGCTCAGCAGACAGCATAAATTCTGAACGGTTTTCATTTTCCGATGATAATCGGCAAATGCTCTTTGTCCGATTAGCGCATGGATGCGAATGTGTCCCCGAATTTTTTCCTCACCGATTATTTTAATCAATCCAACTTCTCCGGTGCTGGACACATGCAGGCCACCGCAGGCTGAGGCATCGAAATCACCAACCTGAACAATTCTTACCTTTTTCACGTCGGGTGGTGGGCGCCTGATATGAAATCGCTCAACCTCAGCCGGATCTACCCACTCAATTTTTACGGCGACATTTTTCAGCACAATTTGATTGGCAACCCTTTCCACTTCTCCATATTTCTCAAGGGGAATATCAGCTGCGTCGGTCTCAATCGCCACGTAGTCTTCACCAAAATGCACAGAAACCGTATTCCATTTGCCCACCCGCAAAAGCGATTGAGATAAAATATGCTGCCCTGTATGTTGTTGCATAAAATCAAAGCGACGAACTTTATCTACTCTGCCATGCACTGAATTATCAGAAATTGGGCGATCAATATAGTGAATGATCTCTGCTTCTTCCAATTGAACATCATAAACAGTCGATTCATTCAAAAAACCACGATCCGCCGGCTGTCCACCCCCTTGCGGATAAAAACAAGTCTGATCCAGGATCACTCCCCATCGACCATTTTTTTGGACAGTTCTCACTACCTTTGCCTGAAAATCGAACTGGTATGGATTATCATAATATATTTTTAAAGTCACTGTTTTTTCTCCTCACGTTCCTAAAAATAACTGGATTTTTTACAAAAATCAAATGCATATACTTGATTTTATAATTTTAAGTCTATCTGTTTGACAAAATGGAGAGTGAAGAAAAGAAAATCGACTATTACCAATGGTCTGGAATATTCATCCTTCCTATTTGGGACAGCAGGCAGGAACAGTTTTCCAAAAGGGTACATGCTCATCAAGCGCACTTCATTTTTCAACGGTCATTTCCAGCGAGCTCAATTATTTTTAATAGCGGTGATGGTGGATATTTCCTGACTTTCTCAGAAAAAGAGATGACCGGCTTGATTTACAATCACGCTCAGAATAATTGCCAGGGTAAGGGTAAAAAGAACGATATTTAACATTATCTTGTAACCCAGTTCCCTTGAGAGGACAGCCATGGTAGCCAAACAGGGAATATAAAAAGTGATAAAGATAGTGAAAGTAAAAACCTGCAATGAAGTTAGAACCGTCAAAATCTCAGTAGTGCCAAGGGCTTGAGTCAGCATAATCAACGCAAGTTCTTTTCTGAGCACTCCAAAGATTAGGGTCGTTCCGATAACAGCAGGCAAACCTAATAAGGAGGTCAAGGGAAAAAGAACCGAATTGATAAGTCGATCAAGTTCGAAAAACTCCATCAATCCTAAAATCAAACTGCCGATGATGAGAAGTGGCCAGGCATATAATAAAAATTCTTTTATACGAAACCAGGTTTTCAAGCCAATCACTCGTAAGGCCGGCCATCGATATGAAGGTATCTCCAGGATCATTCCAGGAGTTACTTCCGGAAGAAGATGTGATAAAACTTTCCCCGAAATGGCAATAATAAATATATTTAAAACATACACAGCAAACGCCCACAGGGGGCCCAGGTAGAAAGCTACCAAACCCAGAATGACAATAGATCGTGCGGAGCAGGGAATCATGCTGGCGATCACTGCCGCAATGATCTTATCGCGTCGGGAAGGAAGAATCCGAGTGGCCATAACGGCCGGAACATTACATCCATAGCCCAAAACCGCCGGAATGATCGCCGTTCCATGTAAACCAATTTTATGCATAAAGGCATCCATCAGAAAAGCGACCCGTGGCAAATAACCAATATCCTCGAGCACATTCAAACCGATAAGAAAAGGTAACAAATAAGGCAAAACAATTGCTATGCCACCACTGATTCCCCAAATCAAAGATTTCAGGATGTGAAAGGTCAAACCGTTTTGTTTAAAATACAGGGCCAGTATATGCTCCAGAGAACTAAACTCATTAAGTAAAATTTTCTCCAAAAAAGATCCGAGCTGAAAAACTCCATAAAAAAGTGAGAGCAACACCAGCAATAAAACCAGATAGCCACCAATTCGATGCATGAGAAAGTCGTCTACTTTTTCCCGCCAATCCTTATGAGGAATACCCAGCTGGACGGTTTCATGATAAATTTCCATTGCCATGGAATGTCTTTCCAGCAACATGATGCTATCCTGTGGCTTCCCTCTCAGCTCTACCAGTTTTCTTTGCAACTGCTCAACTTTTTTCGATAGTACACCGCCATTCTGTTGAAAAAACTGTTGGCGATAAAATTCATCATCTTCAAGTAATTTGATAGCCATGAAGCGAGTGGGATAAGCAATGGGATGAGAATAGTTTTCTTTAATAAAACTTTCCATTTCAGCAATTACTTCCTCGACATCCCGTTGGCATTTTATCAAGGGTCTTTCGGATGGTTGTCCTTTCTCTATCATTTCTTTGGCCAAAATGAAAAGCTCTCGTACGCCCTGATTTTTACTGGCGATGGTTTTCTGCACTCTTATTCCCAGAATTCGAGAGATTTTCTCGACATCAATGGAAATGCCTTTTCGAATAGCTTCATCATACATGTTTAAGGCAATAAGAACAGGAATATTCAGTTCCAGAAGTTCCAGGGTGAGCGGCAAACTGCGTCCGAGTTGAGAGGCATCAATGACATTAATGATCAGATCAAATTTCTCACTCAAGAGATATTTACTAACTTCTGCCTCAGCTTCATTCGAAAAGGAAAGTGAGTAGGTTCCGGGTAAATCGACCAGATCATAGACATTTCCATTTAAACGAACCCGGCTTCGCGTGAACTTTACCGTCGTCCCCGCTAAATTGGAGGTCACCGATTTATAACCTGCCACCGAATTGAATATGGTGCTTTTACCAGAATTTGGTTGTCCCACCAGGGCAATTTTCAAACTTCCTCCACCATAATTTTCGCCGCCACCCCTCGCCCAATGGCAATTGAGGAGCCATGATTATCAATCAACAAAGGACCGGCAAAAGGGGCGTTTCGTTTAATGGTGATGGTACTACCCACTCCAATTCCCAATTGAGCCAGTTGACGACGCGAACCTTTTCCACCGGTGATATTTACAATTTTAACAGTCTTATAAGCCGGGATATCTAATAATGATTTCATCTTCACCTATTTGATCCATGCATCGCAAAACAATACTATCGACCATAACAAAGTTAATATTAAGAATAATTCTCAACAAGCAAATTAATATTCGGTTCTTTTTGCATCCATTTTGAGTTGCATCATAACGTCCACTCATCATCAAAATTTAAACTTTACTAACACTCCGCATGCACATTGTAAATCAAATAATCTCTTTGTAAATTGCAATGTTTTAACAGGTATGAAGAATGTCTGATTTCATTGAAATAAAAGGTGCCAGGCTTCATAATCTAAAAAATATCGAAATCCGAATCCCGCGGCGTCAATTGGTGGTCATTACTGGACCGAGCGGTTCGGGTAAATCTACTCTGGCCTTTGATACGTTGTATGCCGAAGGTCAGCGAAGATATGTCGAATCTGTTTCAGCCTATGCCCGACAATTCCTGGAAAAGATGCCTAAACCCGAGGTTGATTTCATCACCGGAATAAATCCTGCAATTGCCATTCAACAAAAAGCCCCTTCAGGTAATCCCCGCTCTACTGTGGGAACGGTTACCGAAATATATGACTATTTACGACTTTTATTTGCTCGTATTGGCGATGTTCATTGTCCCTCCTGTAACCAGTTTATAAAAAAAGACTTACCAGATGACGTTTTAAGCCACCTGACCACGTTAGAAGATGGAACGGCTTTCTATATAACCTTTCCGGTAACGATATCGGATTCCTCTAAAATTGACCAATTGTTCCAGATGATTTTATCCAGAGGATTTTTACGAGTCTGGCATCAGCAGAAAGTCTACGATTTAAGAGAAAAGTTACCAAAAAATTTAAATGATCGTCTCTATGTGGTGGTTGATCGGGGAATTAAAAGATCAGAGCTGGACTCTTTACGTCTACTTGACTCCATTGAAACAACCTTCCGAGAAGGTGAAGGAAACCTAACTCTGATCCATGGAGATAACCAGCTCGTTCATTTCAACCAAAATTACCTCTGCCACCAGTGTGGTAAACAAATGATAGATCCCCAGCCCAGGCTTTTTTCTTTTAACAATCCGTTTGGAGCATGCCCCGGTTGTCAAGGGTTTGGGGATATGATGGATTGGGATATCACTAAAATTGTACCCGATCCACACAAAAAATTGCGGGATGGGGCAATAGTTCCCTGGAGTATGCCTTCTTATCGATACATCATGACTAAATTGGCCTGGATTGCTCCTCAATACGGGTTCACCTTAGATCAACGTTTTGAGGATCTAACCGAACAGCAGAAAAATGTCATAATCAATGGTTCGGAAGATTTTCTTGGGATACGCGGCTTTTTTGAGCGACTGGAAACCAAAAAATACAAATTGCATATTCGGGTATTTATGAGTCGATTTCGAGGATATTTCACCTGCACCATATGCCATGGTCAGCGATTGCGACCCGAAGCTCTGGCTATTACCATTAATGATAAAAATATTTCCGACCTGTCAAAAATGAACATCAAGGAATTATATGGATTTTTTAAAGATATATCGTTACCCGTTTATAAAAAGAAAATCGCAGAACAGTTACTCAAAGAAATTAATCACCGTTTAAAATATCTGATTGACGTGGGATTATCTTATTTGAATCTGGATCGGCGTTCAAACACGCTCAGCGGAGGTGAATTTCAACGCATTAATTTGGCCACTGCCTTAGGCACTTCTCTCACCGAAACTCTTTATATACTTGACGAACCAACTATTGGTCTACATCCACGCGATACGAAACGTTTGTTATCGATATTAAAATCTCTTTCTAAAATTGGCAATACCGCCGTAGTGGTTGAACACGATAAGACTATTATTGAAAATGCGGATTACATTATCGATTTAGGGCCAGCCGCTGGTGCAGCCGGTGGGCAGGTAATGTTTGCTGGCTCTCAACAAGAATTCTTTAAATTTTCAGATAGCCTCACCGCAAAATATATGAAGGGAGAGAAATTTCTACCCACTAAAACGAAATGGAGAAGGGGATCAGGTAAAGCTATCACTATTCGAGGGGCACGAGAACATAACCTAAAAAATTTAAATGTTCAGATTCCACTGGGAATGATGGTCGTTATTACCGGGGTCTCGGGCTCAGGTAAAAGTACTCTGGTGCACGATGTTTTATATCAGGGCTATTTGAATTTAAAAGGAGACCGAAAGAGCCATAGACGACCATTTGATGAAATAAAAGGGTTTCAGTATATTCATCACATCGAGTTCATCGATCAGTCTCCCATTGGCCGAACCCCCCGCAGTAATCCAGTAACTTACATAAAAGGTTTTGATGAAATTCGCAAGCTGTTTGCTTCCTTATCCGCTGCCAGAGCACGAGGATTTACACCTGGTTTTTTTTCTTTCAATGTGCCTGGTGGGCGTTGTGAAAATTGTGAAGGAGATGGGCAATTAAAAATTGATATGCAATTTTTAGCCGATGTGTATATCGATTGCGATGTGTGTAAAGGTAAAAGATATAAAAAAGAAGTTCTACATGTTTTGTTTCAGGGAAAAAATATTTCAGAAATTCTGGACTTAACCGTTAATGAAGCATTAAACTTTTTTACAGAGTATCCGTCTATCACTTCTAAAATAAAGGTCCTACAAGAGGTAGGACTGGACTATTTGAAACTGGGTCAACCAGCCACGACGTTGTCAGGTGGGGAAGCCCAGCGAATTAAACTGGCTGCTCATCTTTCTAAAAAAACTCACAGAGATGTTCTCTTTATTCTGGATGAACCTACCACTGGACTTCATTTTGAGGATGTAAGTGTCCTTTTACAGGCCCTGGATAATTTAATCTTAAAAGGTGCTTCCATTTTAATCATTGAACATAATCTGGACGTCATCCGTCATGCGGACTGGATAATTGATCTGGGACCGGAAGGTGGTGACGAAGGTGGTTATATTGTAGCGGAGGGAAGACCATCTGAAATAGCGGCACATCCAAAATCGTATACTGGCAAATTTTTAAGAGAAATGGATTACGCGGTAAATAATTAAGAGAATTAATTTCTGATATTCAAATATTCAATAATTTTATGGATGGTTTTTTGGGTAGCGCCACGATTTTCTTCGACAACTCGGTAAGCTTTTTGTCCACATTCACGTCGGAAGATATCATTTTTTATAAACTTCTCAATAATATTTTGAATCTCCTGCGAATTTCGAACCTCCCATCCACCCATATTGCTCTTTAATATTTGAGCTTCCAGCAAAACCTGATTGACCGGACCAAAAATAACCGGAATTTGATAAACTGCGGCCTCCAGGACATTATGGATATTTTGTTTGAAGCTGCCACCAATATACGCCAGTTTACCCACACTGTATAAATTCGCCAACAGGCCCATTTGGTCGACAATGATAAATTTCTCATTTGAAATAGAATTGATTTGCGAAAGCCGGATGGACTTTTCATCCTGGAGATACGCTTCGATTTCTGCCAGATGTTCAGCCGTTGGCTCATGAGGACAAACAATAGAGAGCAGCTGTTCATATTTTTTATGTAAAATTTTCAGAGCAGGTAGAAGATGGACATGATCTTCCGGCCAGGTACTGCCAGCCACAAAAATCCAGTGCGTTTCAACCAATTTGGCGGGAATTAATTCTTTCTTTCTGGATTCCTCTTTTCGATAGATCACCTGATCATATTTAGTGTCACCAATCACCACTAATCGATCATTGCTGACCAGTTGGCAAAAATTCTGTCGATCTAATTCTGAAATGGTGAGGATCAAATTAAATTTATTGTATACGGCCCGATAAAAAGGTTTGGTAAACCAAAAAAGTCTTTTACTACCGTGATGAAGAGTCGCATTGATCAGAAAAATCGGGACCTTGAACCAGCGAGCTAACCATAGTTGGTTAGGCCAGACATCATACTTCGCAATAATCCATAGGGAAGGTTTGAGTTGCCGAAAGAAACGCCAGATTGAAAAGAAGCATTCATGTGGGGAATATAAATAGGCATCAACAGAAGGAAAGTGTTTTACATTTTCAAAACCGGAAGGTGAAAAGAACAATACCAAAATAAAATAATCCGGTTTTATTTTTTTAAACTCAAGAAGGAAAGGTTTGGTATGTTCAAACTCTCCAAGAGAGGCAGCGTGCAACACCATTACTGGTCTATTATTTACCTGTTTTTTTATTTCTTTTACTCGGCGACTCATCCCGATCCGCCCGATTATCCCTCTGCGGATCTTAGAGTTAAAGGGAATTGCCAAAAGCAACAAAAGGTAAAAAATGGGAATAAAAATCAGGTTATACAAAATAGCGAAAAAAAGTGACACTTTTCTTTCTCTCAATAAATGGATAGTTATTGATATTTATTAGATATATATCCGTTGTTATTAAATATCATTGAATTTTATCTCAGCGCCGTTTAATCAATTCATAGGGAGCGGTCCGCAAATCTTCATAAATATGACAGTAATTCTTATATCTTTCTGCAGAAATTTCACCCTGCTCTACTGCCTGTTTAATCGCGCATCCCGGTTCTTTTAAATGATTACAATTATTGAACTGGCAGAACAGTTCATACTTACCAAATTCAATAAAATAATTTTTCAATTCATTTCGATAAATATCCCATAAACCCAATTCACGAATACCAGGAGTGTCGATGATATATCCACCGAAAGACAAAGGAAATAATTCCACATGAGTCGTCGAATGTTTTCCTTTATTTGTCTTCTGACTAACTTCCATAATTTTTAAATCAATAGCTGGTTCAATTTTTTGAATCATTGAACTTTTACCCACTCCCGAATGTCCAACCAGGACCGATACTTTATCAACAAGAAACGATTTAAACACCTCCATACCTTCTCCAGTCACCGCAGAGGTACAATGAAAAGGGTAATTTAACTTTTGATATTGGGAGATGATGTCCTCAAACGTTGACTTATCAACCAGATCGATTTTATTGAGGCAAATAATACTTTTCAATTTATTCTTTTCAGCAATAACCAGGTAGCGATCTAAAAGCCCCGATTTGAATTCAGGTTGTTTAGTGGACATAATGATAATCATTTGATCGATATTCACAGCCACGATATGTTCACGGTAGGCTTTTCCTTCCACGGCCCGGCTTAATTTTGATCGGCGAGGCAGAATTTTACGGATGGTTCCCTCAGTCGATGACAGAGGTTGCACAATCACATCGTCACCCACTTTCACCGACGAGGTCTCACCATCATCACTTTTTACCACACGCCCCCGTACCGTGCATTTGAGCACAGCAGAATCGGTTTTCACCCAATAATAATAACGAGTTGATTTGATTACTTTACCGAGGTATTGCGAGTTATTCTTTTTCACAGACGAATGAAAAGGTGATAGGTTGAACAATCATTTTCATTTTAATACTCACCAAGAACTACATGATGTGAAAGAATAGTAATGAATCGAGCCAGCTTAAAAAATAATATTTTTTTTCTTCTTATGTTGAGTAGGGCTGCTATGAAGCTGGCATAATTCTGTTGGATGATATTTGATATTGAAAATCTCATTCAGAACTTTCGGACAATAATTGCCGGCCAGTTGACCGCTTTCTTCGCACACCTGTAATTGAATAACATCGGCGGGTTGTTGAAATGATTCTTCCGGGATATTCAGGTATTTATAGACGCGGGTGATAAAATCTGCCCAAAAAGGAAGAGCAGCAATCATTCCAGACTCTCCTTTTCCCAGAGAAATTTTCGGATCGTCTAAACCCACCCACACTCCTGCCGTAAGAGCTGGAGTGAATCCCAGAAACCAGGCATCGGTAAAGTCATTCGTCGTCCCTGTTTTACCGGCAGCCGGTTTGGTAAATTTATATTTCCATCGCAGACGCGCACCCGTTCCTTCATTCACCACCGTTTCCAGGAGATTGGTCATAATATAAGCAGTGGCCTTACTCAGGATTTCACTTCGTTTTGAAACATGCTGGAAAATGACATTTCCATAGCGATCTTCAATTCGTGAAATAGCGGTCGGCTCAACACGAACGCCCTGATTTGCATAAATTCCATAGGCAGAGGTCAATTCAAGAGGGATAACTTCCGAGCTTCCCAACGCCAGGGTGGGGAATGGTCGTAGAGGAGTAGTTATACCCATCTTATGAGCATAGTCCACCACCGCTGCCGGGGTAATTTCCAGAATCAGCCTTACGGCAACTAAGTTGATAGAATTTTTTACGGCTTCCCGAATGGTGGTCAGGCCGCCAAAGGTTTTATCATAGTTTTCTGGATCCCATCGTGTACCATCAGGATTGTTTACAACCACTGGTTGATTTAAAAATTTATCGACGGTAGTATATCCATTATCAATGGCAGCAGTGTAGAGGAATGGTTTAAAGGCTGATCCGGGTTGTCTTCTGGCTTGCACCGCCCGATTGAATTTCGACTCCACAAAATCCCTGCCTCCTACCATGGCCAAAATGTGACCATTATCATGGTCAAGGACTACAAATGCGATTTGTACTTTCGATTTTTCAGCGAACACGGAATCCGGCATATTCATTTTTTTCTTTAGCGGAATCAGCTTCTCCTCCACCCGCTTCTGTAACTCTGGTAAATTCAGAAGAATGGCTGAATCTACGGCCATCTGGACTTTAGTGTTGAGAGTGGTATACACATTAAGGCCATCTTCATAGACATTCACTTTTAATGAGTCCCCGATCACCTGCAATTGTTGCCGGACATACTCGGTAAAGTAGGGAGCAATTTTACTTTGCTGCTGAAATTCTTTCACCTGAATAGGTAGCTGTTTCAGGCTGTCATACTCGGCTTCAGATAGTTCACCAGCTCGTACCATATTTCGTAATACCAGATTTCGTCTGTTCATCGCCCGCTGAGGATATCTATAGGGAGAATAATAGACGGGAGATTTCAAAATAGGAACTAATGTGGCACTTTCTTCTATAGTAAGGTCAGAAGCATCTTTGTCAAAATATTTTTTAGCTGCAGCTTGAATCCCATAAACCCCTTCCCCAAAATAAGACACATTGAGATACATTTCCAGAATTTCTTGTTTGGAATAAGTTCGTTCAATCTGAATAGCGGTAATGATCTCCCGCAATTTCCGATTGATGGATTTATGAAATCCAAAGTAAAGATTGCGGGCAAGCTGCATGGTAATAGTGCTAAATCCCTGTTGAAATCTGAAGGAGGTCAGATTGACCAGAACCACTTTCGGAATTCGACGAATATCGATTCCCCAGTGATTATAGAAACGACGGTCTTCGGTGCATAATAAAACGGAAATTGTATGATCTGGAATTTTTTCAATAGGAACATAGACCCGGTTAAATTTAAATAATTCATGGATTAATTCCCCGTTTTCAGAATACACCCGGGTCACCAGAGCCGGATCAATATTTTCTAATTTGGTAAGGGAGGGAAGTCCACTGATCAAAAAAATAAAATACGCTAAAAAAACTACCACAAGGGTGATAAGGATAATTCTCTTTCGGTGAAGTTTAACTTTGCTCCACCATGTATTTTTTTCTGAAATATTCAAGGTTTACCTTTTTTAAACTGTGTGTTTAATTTTTTAAAAAATTTCTAAAAGTGATTGACTTCTTATCTATACTTTTTCTCTCTTATATATTTGCTTATTCATCGTCGTACCTATTTCCGTAGCCACTTAGTCATTCAGGCCACATTCGTAAGAACTTTTACGGTTTCTCAGTATTCGTTATCCTGCTTCAATTCGGGAACTAAGAAACAGGTCTTTCATTAAATTTAAGCGAATTAAGTTAGAACGATCGTTAAATTAATGCAAGTTTTTTCATTTATTCCTGTTAGTATTTTTTCTAAATTAAAATTATATTGGGTGTTATAAATATTAAGACGGTCTTTTATTATGAGAAAAAACATCATTATTCTATTCTCTTTGTTCATAATCATTTTGAGCAACTGTGCCTCACAGACAAAAATAAAACCGCCTGATCCTCTGGCAAAAATTTATGAACAAAAAGCATACGATTATTATTTAAATGGGGTTCTATTCGATTTTCAAGATCAATACGAGAGAGCTTTGATCGAATATTTTCAAGCTCTGCTTTACGATTCAACATCGGCGCAAATCTTAAAAGCGATCGGCAGAAATCTATTGAGGCTCCAATCTTTTGAGAGTGCTATTAAATATCTAGAGAAATCCGAAAAATATAATCCAAACGACCGTGAAACGCTGAATTATCTAGCAGAAGCTTATTACAATCAGCAAAATTTTGATAAGTCCATTTACTATTATAATCGTTTACTGGAACTGGATCCCTATAATAGTTCTACCCAAAACAACCTGGTATTCTTATACACTCATCTTAAAAAGCAGCAGGAATTACTGGATTTTTACAAGAAGATGAGAACCTATTACCCGGATAATTTACATTACGCCCTCCAATACGCTCTGACCAGTCTTCAGATGAAAAATACCGCTGAGGCGCAGAAAACTTTAGAAGAGATCGTGAAAAAAGATTCCAGTGATGCAAATACCTTATTTGTTTTAGGAAATCTGTATGAAATAAAAAAAGACACGATCAATGCTTTAGGTATATATAAGAAGATTCTTCTGCTCTCTCCTTTGAATGATGAGGTTCTAAGCCGGTTGTATCGGTTGTATCGCTCTTCACGACGCTGGGAGGAGATGTCTAATTTCCTTGAGCAGTTGTTGCAAAAAAATGAAAACTCACAGGTGCGCCTGATGCTGGCAGAAACTTATTATTTACAGGAAAAACGAAGCGAAGCGAAAGCAATTCTACAGCCGATTGTCAATGACTCAACCTATCGTTTTGCGGCTTATGAATTACTGGGAAGGATGGCATTTGAAGAGGAAAATTATGCAGAGGCTGAGAGTTATTTTACTTCTCTGAGTCAACAAAATCCGGATAATCATTTTGCCTGGTTATTTCTGGCAGTGCTGAACAATCGGCAGAATAATTATGAAAAAAGTTTGAAGGTGCTGGAACAGGCCCTTACCTTGCATCCGGATAATGTCGATCTATTATCTTTGTATGGATCCACTCTCAGTCAGGTGGGAAGAGACCAAGACGCTCTGATCCCTTTAGAGCGTGCGCTTGCTTTAGATAATGCCCATATCAGCACGATTTCTTCTATTGCGGCGGTATATGACAAATTAAAGATGTGGGACAAATCAGATTCACTTTATACAGCGGCTTTGGAAAAGACACCAAACAATGCGTTGCTCCTGAATAATTTCAGCTATTCTCTAGCCCAGCGTAACCTGGAACTTCAGAAAGCGCTGGAGATGGTTAACCGGGCTCTGGAAATAGATCCTGATAATGGTGCCTATCTGGATACCAAGGGGTGGATTTATTATCAGATGGGAGATTATCCGCGTGCACTAGAATTTATCCAAAAAGCATTAAACTCTCGGGAGGATAGTGCTGAAGTGTTGGAACATATGGGGGACGTACATTTAAAGCTGGACCAACCGGAGCAGGCCAAATCGTTCTGGCAAAAAGCGTTAGAAAAAGATCCGAATAATTCCAGTCTTTTAGAAAAAATTCAAAATCTATGAAATATTTTTTACACGGATTGTTGGTGTTGAATGTGGTTTTTGCGGTAGGGTGTGCGTCACATCCCCATTCCAGATTGACGGGTGGAAAGTTTTCAAATGTCTCCACCTGGCCATCATTCTACCAACAGAATCATCAGCGATTACAATCGCTTACCAGCCAATCTCAGATCAGCCTTGAAACGCCTAATCTGGCGGCAACCATCACCGCTTCTTTTATTTACGTCGCTCCCGATACTTTATTCTTGCAGGTGGAGGGTTTTCTGGGTATGGATCTGGGAAAAATTTTCATCGGAAAAGACCGCTTCATTCTGTATAATCAGTTTAACAATCAATTCATTGCAGGGGATATTGATGACCCACACTATAACACCTTTCTGGAAACAAATTTGACTCTTTCTCAGATCAAACAGGCGGTCATCGGATTTACCTCTTTACCGGAGAATCTCGTTTTAGTGGACGAAGAACAGGGCCTCTTCTCTTCTTTAGAAAATCAACAGGAGAGTCGCTACAAAGTGAACAAAAGAACCGGCGCATTGGAGTGGATCGAAATTATCATTGATGGGAAATTGGAGTTACGGCAGGAATTTAAGAATTATACCACGATGGATGGCGTACTTTTTCCACGTCTCACCCGGATAATTCTTCCCCAACGTAAAGAAATGGTTGCTCTCTTTCACAAAAATATTAAAATTAACGAAGACGTTGACAGAAAAGCTTATTTTATCGAAATTGGACCACGAACCAAACAATTAATAATTGCAAATTGAAGAGAACTATGGATATCTCAATTGTCATTCCCGCTTACAATGAAGCCGAGTCCCTTCCCAATCTGCTGCAAAAAATCGAGCATAACATGTCATCACTGAAAAGAGTGTGGGAAGTTATTGTCGTAGATGATGGGAGTTCCGACCAAACTTTATCGGTTTTAAAGTCCTTACGGAAACAGTATCCTTCTCTTAAAATTATCAGCTTCAGAAAAAATTATGGGAAAAGTGCAGCGCTCTCAGCCGGATTTAAGATGGCAAAAGGTGAAATTGTAATTACCATGGACGCCGATTTACAAGACGATCCAGAAGAAATTCCCACCCTTATTTCGAAACTTGAGGTTGAAAATTTAGATCTGGTTTCCGGGTGGAAAAAGAAACGCCATGATCCCATCACTAAAACCATCCCCTCTAAACTTTTCAATTTTGTGACTTCGGTGATGACCGGCATTAAGCTGCATGATTTTAATTGTGGGCTCAAGGCGTACAGACAGGCGGTGACCAGGGATCTAAAAATTTATGGTGAATTACATCGTTTTTTACCCGCCCTTGCTCACTGGTATGGATATAAAGTTGGGGAGGTACCGGTAAAACACCATCCTCGGAAATTTGGAAAAACTAAATTCGGTATATCCCGTTTCTTCAATGGGTTTTTTGATTTGCTAACAGTCCTATTTATTACTCGTTACCAGACCTCACCGCTTCATATTTTTGGGATGATGGGATTATTAGTAGTTACAGTGGGACTCATCATCGAAATTTACCTGACCATTGAATGGTTTATGGGAGTGGGCATTCGGAATCGACCACTTTTCTTTTTAGGAATTCTGGCCATTATTGTAGGTGTGCAATTTTTTGTTTTTGGCTTATTGGGGGAGATGATCGCTGCCCGATTTGCGGAGAATGTATCCTATTCCATCAAAGAAAAAATTGAATAAACGGCTTCAACGACTTCATCATATTGCCGATGAATAACACAGAATCGTATCTCTATCCAAAATACAGTATTATTGTCCCCTCCTATAATCGTCAAGATGAGATTGCGGAATTGTTGCAGTCCTTCATCTATTTAGATTTTGATTCGCGGCGAGTTGAACTGATCATTGCCGATGATGGCTCAAAAGATAACACCAAGCAGATAGTTGAATCCTTCCGCAATCAGTTGCCATTTCCCTTACATTTTTATACTCAGCCTAATCAGGGACCGGGTGCGGCTCGCAATATGGGAATGGAAAAAGCCAGCGGTGATTTTTTTATTTTTATCGACAGTGATTGCACGGTGCCACCGGATTGGTTAACACATATCGACCGGCAATTATCCCAGCAGCGCGCCGAAGCATTTGGTGGCCGTGATAGCTTCCGCGCCGATTTCCCTGATCTCCTGAAGGCCATCAATTATTCAATGACCTCTTTCATCACCACCGGCGGATTGAGAGGACGGAAAGGAAAAAAGTTAGCCACCTTCTATCCCCGCAGTTTTAATATGGGGCTATCCCGAGCATTATATCAGAAAGTCGGAGGGTTTGGGTCCTTGCGTCACGGACAGGATATTGAATATAGCCATCGCCTGCTAAAAAGTGGCGCCAGGGTAATTTATATTGACGAAGCGATTGTATATCATAAGCGTCGCACTCACCTAAAAAAATTTTTTCGACAAGTCTTCAATTGGGGGGTTGCCCGAATTAATCTATATCGAATTGATCCTGATATGTTGGAACCACTGCATGCTGCGCCAGCCCTCGCCACTCTGGGTTTAATAGCATTTGCCGTCGGCAGTATTTTTTTTACTGGCCTGTGGGTAATCTTTCGCTGGTTATTGGCCGTGGCCGTTTTTATATTGATTCTCTCAGGTTTGCATGCAGTACTGAAATACCGTTCGGCTCGTATGCTCTATCTGGTTCCGATGGTCATGCCAACTCAGATCATCGGATACGGCCTGGGGTTTTTGACTGCCTTTTTCTATCGAATTATTCTAGGCCAACCGGAATTTACTGGTTTTAAAAAGAAATATTACCATTAAGCAATAAATCTACTTAAGATCATAATAATCCTGAATAAAATTAAAAATACCAAATAAAAATTTCATTCATCTTTCGATTTTAAAAGATTAAGCGAGGAGGTATCCATGGAACAAGTTATGATTCAACCACCATCAGCTGAACTTACTATCTTAAATCAGATCCAGCGGGTTAGTGAAAGGATGAGTGGGTGGTTAAAATTTTTGGGAATCATGAATATCATTTCAGGAGCTTTAACAGCCTTGAGTATTTGGGGAATAATCATTGCCTGGCTTCCCATCTGGCTGGGGGTATTGCTCCTTCAGGCGGCCAATCGGATTAATACAGCGCGTTTCACTCAAAACAAGGGCGAATTAGTGACCATGATGGATAAGCTCCGCCTGTATTTTGTCATCCAGGGAATTTTGATTATTGTAACCATCGCGCTGGTCATTGTCGGCGTTGCCGTATTCAGTACCTTAATCGTAAAACTTCTTCAGCAAACCGACTTTGACGCCTTTTGATCACTTTCCGCAACAGAAAGTGGAGCCCATTTTTAGTTATTCTGGGAGTCAATGGGTCAGTGGTGAACTAATGAGCGAGTGAGAAACTATAAAAAAATTTATTTGGTAAAATCAAAATTGGTTACAATAAATTGCTGGCCAGATCGGCCAATAGCGAACGCTCACCTTTTTCCAGGGTAATGTGGGCATAGATAGATTGACCCTTCATCCGATCAATCAAGTAGGTTAGTCCATTGGATTGAGCGTCCAGGTAGGGGGTATCAATCTGGTACGGGTCTCCAGTAAAGACAATTTTGGTTCCTTCACCGGCCCGAGTGATGATAGTTTTTACTTCATGTGGAGTTAGATTCTGTGCTTCATCGACAATAAAGAATATTTTCTCCAGGCTTCTCCCCCGGATATAAGTAAGAGGGGCGATGAACAGTTTTTCCTGCTCCAGCATTTCACCGATCCGCTTGAAAGCTTTGTCGTTCTCATCAAACTGATTTTTTATCACATTCAAGTTATCATAGAGTGGTTGCATATAGGGATCCAGTTTGGCTTCCAGATTTCCGGGGAGATAACCAAGATCACGATTAGAGAGAGGAATAATCGGACGCGCCAGATAAATTTGCTGATAAAACTTGCGAACTTCCAGTGCAGCTGCCAGAGCAATTAATGTTTTGCCGGTTCCCGCCCGACCTGACAGGGTTACTAACAGAACAGATGGATCCATTAAAGCGTGGATGGCAAAAGTTTGTTCAGCATTTCGTGGGGTGATTCCATAAGCGTTCTTTTTTTCTACTCGGCGAATCACATGCTCCTGCGCGTGGTAAACAACCAGAACTGATTTTTGCTGATTTTTTAAAATCAAGAATTCATTAGGAAACAGATTATTCACTTCCAGTTGTTCCGGTTTGATAAAGCCTTCAGGCTGATAAAGCTGGTCAATCAAGTTTTCCTGAAAATCCTTAAGCACTCGTTTCCCGGGATATAATTTTTCAATATCCTGAATGCGATCGGTGAAATAATCCTGTGCCATGATCCCCATGGACTTCGCTTTTAATCGCAAATTGACATCCTTGCTTACAAAAATAACTTTGCGATTGGAAAACTGATGAGTCAGATAATATGCCACACTCAGAATGCGATGATCGACTCGGTTAGATGAAAAGATTTTCTCCACTTCTGCTTCATGCTGATGATCGGGAATAATTTGGATTTTACCTTTGCCTGGTCCTAAGGAAACTCCCTCTTTTACTAATTGATCACCAGAGAGGCTATCCAGAATCCGAATAAATTCTCGGGCATTGAAGTGAATCTGATCCGCGCCGCGCTTAAAATTATCAATCTCTTCCAAAACGGTAATTGGAATGACAATATCATTATCTTCAAAGCTGTGAATACAATTGTAATCATGCAAAATCACATTGGTATCCAGCACAAAAATCTTCTTTTTCATCCTAAAATTCTCTCTATGTGGAAGGGCTCTTCATAAACGCTAACAAATTAATATCATAATTGAAGAGAAGCAATTTGATGGTCAGAAATTTTCAGATAAAAAATAATTTACTAAAGAATCACAGTCACTTAGCGGCTTCCGCTGGTAAAAAGCCAAAGGGAATACAGTAAAAAATTTGATGTTACTATCTGCTAGACTGCTTGACTGAACGACTTATATTGCTTATTTTGTAGTCAATTAAATAAAAAATTAATAAGGAGATAACGATGAGAAGTGGCGGAGATTTTTTAAAAGGTTTTTTAGTTGGTAGTTTAATCGGTTCAATTATTGCGTTGCTGTATGCACCAAAGAGTGGGAAAGAAACGCGGGAAGAGATCAGTAAAAAAGCAGAAGAATTCACTCAGAAGGCGAAAGAAGAATACGAAGCAGCGCTAGAAAAAAGCAAACAGACTTATCGGGCAGCCATTGATCGATTAAAGAATCTCGAAAATGTGGCCCAGAAGAAAGTTGAGGAAGTTGAAGGTCAAATTCAGGAATTGGCCGAAAAAAGCAAAGAAACTGTGATTGAGAGCAAGAGTCGCCTGAAACAAGCTATTGATGCCGGTCTGGACGCCTACAAGGAAGAGAAATCTGGCAAAAAGAAGAAAGCCTAAGCTTTTTAAACACAAGGAGATTGTTCATGCTATGGGAAATTGGTGTGCTTATTTGCTCTATTGCTCTTCTTCTACTGGCCATTTTTGCAGTGCCCACTATTCTTCAGATACGGCGAACGGCCAAAAATGCTGAAATCACCCTTAAAGCGGTAAATCAAAACTTGCCCGGTATCCTGACTAACCTGGATGAAATTACCACCAATCTGACGGCTACTTCTCAATCAATTCATCAAAATATAGATGGATTTAAAGAAGTTGTTCATAAATTTCATTTGGTAGCCGATGATGTTGTTCAGTTCGAAAGGGTTATTCGAGAAGAAATTGAAGAACCGATTTTAAATACCATTGGGACTTTTACCGGGATTGTAAAAGGTGTGAATGCCTTTCTCGAGGTCTGGCGCAAGAAGAGTTAATTTGGTGAAGGTAGAAACGCTTTTTGTCATCTTTAGGGAAAATGAACCCATGTTTAAAGTATGTGAAAGTTATTTAGTGAGTTGCCGACATTGGTACGGATTTAGTTGAGACCTTTCCCTTTCTTGATCAAAACTATTTTCTAAATAACCGACATTCTTCATCCCTGGATGTCATTCCGTGAATATGGAATATGTGTCCAGGAATGCGAAGTGTACACGGAAGCTTTTTCTGTTCTATAATTTTTGAAATTATCGATGAAAGGAAAATATATACAGGAGAAAAATATTATGACGCGAAGTAGAGTAATCATTATGGGGGCGGCCGGGCGCGATTTTCACAATTTCAATACTTTTTTTCGCGACAATCAACACTATGAAGTTGTCGCTTTTACGGCCACTCAGATACCAAATATTGAAGGTAGAAAATATCCGCCGGAACTGGCTGGAAAACTTTATCCACGAGGAATCAACATATATCCTGAAAAAGAATTAAATACCTTAATCAAGAAATTGAAGGTAGACGAGGTCATATTTTCCTACAGTGATGTCCCCTATCATTATGTAATGAACCGGGCAGCAGCGGTGAATGCCGCCGGCGCTGACTTTCGATTGCTTGGACCAGCTCATACTCAGTTGAAATCAAAAAAACCGGTCATAGCGGTGTGCGCCGTACGCACTGGTTGCGGTAAGAGTCAAACTACCCGACGGGTAATTGAGATCTTACAGGAAGCTGGTAAAAAAGTAGTGGCTGTTCGACATCCCATGCCTTATGGAAATCTTGTTCAACAGCGTGTACAGCGCTTTGCTTCATTGGGTGATTTAGATAAATATCGATGCACCATTGAAGAGCGGGAAGAATACGAACCACACATCACCCGGGGGAATGTGATTTATGCCGGCGTGGATTATGAAGATATTCTGCACCAGGCGGAAAAGGAAGCGGATATCATTGTCTGGGATGGAGGTAATAATGATCTCCCATTTTACAAACCCGATCTGCATATTACCGTCGTCGATCCGCATCGCCCTGGCGATGAAGTCTCCTATTATCCTGGTGAAGCCAATCTGCGCCTCGCCGATGTGATCATCATTAATAAGATTGATACCGCCAATAACGAGGATGTGCAGATGGTGAGAGAATCTATTTTCCAGGTGAACCCCACGGCGATGATGATCGAGGCTGCTTCTCCCATTTATGTCGAGAATTATCAACTCATCAAAGGGAAACGGGTGCTGGCCGTGGAAGATGGCCCGACCCTAACTCATGGTGAGATGACCTATGGGGCAGCCGTCGTAGCTGCCAATAAATTCGGAGCTAAAGAATTAGTTGATCCACGCCCATTTGTGGTGGGAACAATTCGTGATACTTTTAAACAATATCCGGAAATTGGTACCTTACTACCAGCCATGGGATACGGGAGTAAACAGATTAAAGATTTGGAAAAGACCATCAATAGCACCGCCTGCCAGTTGGTGATCGTTGGCACGCCTATTGATCTACGAAAAGTAATCAAGATAAATAAACCAGCCGTTAGAGTGACCTATGAGCTTCAGGAAATTGGTAAACCAGATTTGTATGATGCGCTAAAAAAATTTTTAAAATAGACATCCTGAGGACACGGTCTGCTTTTTTCTAAAGAAAAGCATGGTCTGGTCAAAAAAAATCATCTTGATTCGATAGGAAATTTTTCTAATGAAAAAGACAAAAATCATTGTCGTAGCATTAGGTGGAAATGCCATCAGTCAGGAATTTGAAGAAGGAAACATCCACCAGCAGTTTGCCAACACCCGGCAAAGTTTAACTGGTGTGGTGGAATTAATTGCTGCCGGGTATCGGGCAATCATTACTCATGGCAATGGCCCGCAAGTGGGCAATGCTTTAATCAGAGTAGAAGAATCCCGCCATCTGGTGCCAGTGTTACCTTTAGGAGTTATTGTGGCCGACACCGAAGGGGGAATGGGCTACATGGTGGAACAATGTCTGCAGAACAAGATGCATGACCGTGGAATTAAAAAGGAAGTTGCTACAATCGTCACGCAGGTATTAGTAGACCCTGAGGATCCTTCTATCACGAATCCCACCAAATTTGTAGGTCCTTTTTATAAAAAAGAAAAAGTAGCAGAGATGAGCAAGAGACCCGGCTGGGTACTGAAAGAAGATCCAGGGCGGGGCTGGAGAAGAGTCGTGCCCTCTCCCATTCCCAGAGAAATTGTAGGCAAACGAGTGATCAGGTTATTGTTAGAAAATGATATCGTGGTTATTGCCGCTGGCGGAGGAGGAATTCCGGTTTATATTGACCAGCGGAACGGCTGGTATGAGGGAATTGATGCCGTCATTGATAAAGATTTGGCGTCGGCGGTACTGGCCAGGGATGTACAGGCTGATGAATTAATGATTCTTACCGCGGTTGAAAAAGTAGCTTTGAATTTCAAAAAGCCGGATCAAAAATTTCTAGATCGACTGACTGTTAGTGAAGCAAAAAAGTATTTGCAGGAAGGGCATTTTCCGCCCGGAAGTATGGGACCGAAAATCCAGGCGGCCATCAATTTTTTAGAAAGCGGAGGAAAAAGAGTTATTATTACTTCCATCGAAAAATCAGTGGATGCCGTGAAGGGTAGAGCAGGAACCGTTATCACCCCATGAAATCTGAACTTATCAGTCGTACAGGAATTCTATAATCTGGTTTTTCTATGAAAAATAACATCCTAAATTGCGGATAAAAATTGGAGTTTTTTAATGAATATTCATGAATACCAGGCAAAGGAAATTTTGCGAAGATACGATGTGGATGTTCCTCGAGGCAAGGTTGCTTTTAGTCCGGAGGACGCTGAACGAATTGCCAGCGAGCTGGGGGGAAACGTATTCGTTGTGAAGGCGCAGATTCATGCTGGCGGTAGAGGAAAAGCTGGCGGGGTAAAATTAGCCCGCTCAATTCCAGAGGTAAAAACCCTGGCGAGTCAGATGCTGGGGATGAGATTAGTTACTCACCAGACGGGTCCTACAGGAAAAGTGGTTCAACGCCTATTGATTGAAGAAGGCATTGATATTCACCGGGAGTTATATCTTGGAATTGTATTAGACCGTTCCGTTTCGCAATTAGTTATTATGGCTTCTACCGAAGGAGGAGTGGAAATAGAAAAGGTAGCCGCCGAGAAACCACAGGCTATTATCAAAGAATACATCGATCCTCAGCTTGGTTTACAGGCTTTTCAAGCGCGTAAAATTGCTTTTGGTTTAGGTTTAAGCGGCGAGCAAATTAAAAATGCCGTGAAGTTTATACTAAGTCTATATAGGGCTTTCGTGGAAAGCGATGCTTCCCTGGCCGAAATCAACCCATTGGTGGTGACCGGCGATGGAAGAGTGCTGGCTCTGGATGCCAAAATGAATTTTGATGACAGCGCGCTTTTTCGTCATCCTGATATTCTGCAAATGCGTGACTTGCAAGAAGAAGATCCCCTGGAAATAGAGGCTTCGAAATATAAATTGAATTATATCAAATTAGACGGGAATGTGGGTTGTATGGTAAACGGGGCTGGATTGGCAATGGCCACCATGGATATTATCAAACTGGCTGGAGGAATGCCCGCGAATTTCCTGGATGTGGGTGGCGGTGCCAATGTTGAGACAGTCAAAAATGGTTTCAAAATCATCTTATCCGATCCACATGTCAAAGCCATTTTAATCAATATATTTGGAGGCATTGTGAGGTGCGATCGAGTAGCTACCGGAATTATCGAAGCGGCTCAATCGGTTGACATTCACGTGCCGATGGTTATACGCCTGGCAGGCACCAATGCCAGTGAAGCAGCAGAACTTCTCCGTAACTCAAAAATGAATTTTGAAGTAGCCGAAACATTGCAGGAAGCAGCTAAAAAAGTTGTAAAGGTTTTACAATAAACACCAAAAATGAAAAAGGGAATGGACGATGAGTATTCTGGTAGATAAAACTTCTCGTGTTGTTGTACAGGGAATTACTGGCAAGGAAGGTACCTTTCATGCCTTGCAGATGTTAGAATACGGCACCAAAATCGTGGCTGGTGTCACTCCTGGCAAGGGAGGACAGAAATTTGAGAACCGAATTCCAATATTCAATACCGTCAGAGAGGCTGTTCAGAAAACCAGAGCCAATGTTTCCATTATCTTCGTACCACCCATTGCAGCAGCCGATGCCATTCTTGAAGCTGCAGATGCTGGCATTAAAACGGTAGTCTGTATTTCTGAAGGCATCCCAACTTTAGATATGTTGAAAGTATATCATCATTTAAAAAAAGTCGGTACCCGCTTAATCGGACCAAACTGTCCGGGTATTATTTCACCAGGGAAATGTAAAGTGGGCATCATGCCGGGTTTTATTCATCGGGAAGGGAAGGTGGGTGTGATCAGTCGGAGTGGAACGCTCACTTATGAAGCGGTCGATCAGATTACACGAGCGGGATTGGGGCAATCCACCTGCATTGGAATTGGAGGCGATCCGATTATTGGCACGCATTTTATAGATGCCTTGGAGCTTTTTAAAAACGATAAGGAAACGAAAGCAGTGGTTTTAATTGGTGAGATTGGAGGAACGGCTGAAGAAGAAGCGGCGGCCTGGATTAAAAAGCACTTTAAAAAACCAGTGGTGGCGTTCATTGCTGGGCAAACGGCACCCCCGGGCCGTCGGATGGGGCATGCCGGAGCAATTATCAGCGGTGGGAAAGGAACAGCGGCTGAAAAAATAAAAGCCTTAAAAAGAGCAGGTATCAAGGTCTGCATGAGCCCGGCTGACATTGGGAAAACCGTCGCCGGCATTTTGAAAAAGTCATAGAAAAAAATTGTCCGATTTTGTAAATTGACAACTCATTAAAGACGAAGAACGGAGAAAGAATGGAAGATGATGCGGTACAGCGGTTAAAAGATGAACTTACCCAGAAATCGATTGAAAGAAGCCGCCGTTCCGACATGTTGGTTATCTACCAGAAATGGTGTAAAGCATGCGGGATTTGCTATGAACTTTGTCCTCAGGGTACACTCGCAGCAGATGATGAAGGTAAAGTTTACATTAAATATCCCGAAACGTGTACCGGTTGTAAAATCTGTGAATTTCATTGTCCAGATTTTGCCATTCTGGTGGTTGGAGAAATTCGGAAAGCTCCGAAAGCAATAGAAAAGCAAGGCAAAACAGAGTAAGGGTTTACATGCCAGAAAAAGTACTTTTTATTCAGGGGAATGAGGCTTGTGCCGAGGGTGCCATCGCGGCCGGCTGTCGTTTTTTCGCTGGCTATCCCATTACCCCTTCCACTGAGATTGCGGAAGCCATGAGTGAAAAACTTCCGCGAGTGGGTGGTAAATTTATCCAGATGGAGGATGAAATTGCCAGCATCAGCGCCATCACGGGTGCCAGTGTGGCCGGCCTGAAGGCGATGACCGCCACCAGCGGTCCGGGATTTTCACTGATGCAGGAAGGAATTGGATACGCCTGTATGGCCGAAATTCCGGTAGTCATCGTGAATGTGATGCGCGGAGGACCCAGCACCGGTCTGCCGACTAAAACTTCTCAGGCGGATGTGATGCAAGCTCGCTGGGGTACTCATGGGGATCACTATCTGATTGCTCTGGCGCCGGAATCGGTGCGAGAAACTTTTTATCTCACCATTAAATCTTTCAATTTAGCCGAGAAATATCGAGTGCCCGTGATTCTGCTGATGGATGAAACGATTGGCCACATGAGAGAAAAAGTCGTGTTACCAGATTATTCTGAGCTTCACATTGAAAATCGTGTGACGCCTATTGTTCCTCCTCAGTGGTACAAGCCCTATGAAGTAACCACCGATTTTATTACTCCCATGGCTCCTTTCGGCACCGGATATCGCTACAACATCACCGGTTTAACGCATGATGAAATGGGATTTCCTACGAACAAAGAGAATGAAATTGCCAGCAAATTAAATAAGCTGCGTGACAAAATTTTGCGGGCGACTGCCGACATTGTGGATTATGAAACGCTATACACCGAGGATGCAAATACATTGATTATTTCATTTGGATCCGCTTCGCGAGCCGCCAAGGAAGCTGTCAAATATTTACGCTCCCACCGACGTAAGGTCGGCTTCTTCCGCCCAATCACCATCTGGCCTTTTCCGGAAAAAGAACTCGCACAAATTATAAAAAAGGTCGATAGGATTTTTGTTGCAGAAGTCAATCAGGGTCAGTTAATAGAAGAAATCCGTAAAGTAGAATGCTATCATAAAAAAATTTACGGCATTAATCGTTATGATGGGGAGACGATCACTCCCAATCAAATCATCAGTAAAATCAAAGAGGCAAGGGAATGAATCAGCCTTTAGTCTTTAACTATCTGCGAGCTAAAAAACAATTCCCCCATGTATGGTGTCCAGGTTGCGGACACGGAGTGGTCATGGGTTCGCTCATTCGCGCCATAGATAAAATGAATTACAATAAAGACAGCATAGTAATGGTGAGTGGAATTGGTTGCTCCAGTCGAATGACGGCTTATGTGGATTTTAATACTCTTCATACTTTGCATGGGCGACCGATTGCCTATGCCACTGGTTTGAAACTGGCCAAACCGGAGCTTCCGGTAATCGTGGTAACTGGGGATGGAGATGCGATAGCTATCGGCGGCAATCATTTTATTCACGCTGCCCGGCGCAATATTGATTTAACCGTCATTTTGATGAACAATAACATTTATGGGATGACCGGAGGACAAGTTTCACCGACGACCCCTTACGGTGGGAGGGGCTCGACAGCTCGCAGCGGGAATCCTGAGCATCCATTTGATATTTCTCAATTGGCCATTGCTGCCGGAGCGAGTTTTGTAGCACGAACCACCGCTTACCATGTACCGGCTATGGATCGTTTAATTCAACAGGCCTTAGAAAATAAAGGATTTTCGCTGGTCGAAATTTACTCTCAATGTCCAACTTATGAAGGCAAATGGAACAAACGAGGCGATGCGGCCGATATGTTGAGATACTATAAAGAGAATGCCATTCCAGTAGCCCAGAAATCAAAATATTCACCCGAAGAATTGAAAGATAAGTTTCTGATCGGAGTGCTTCATCATCAACCAAAATCTGAATTCACAGCTGAATACCAGAAGATAATTGATAAATATCAAATGCAGAATCAAGCAGCAATGCAAAGCAAGATAAAGGCAGAAAATGAATCAGAAGAAAAAAAGCGTGCCCAGGAGCAACCCGCCACAGAAGATTGAGATTCGTCTGAGTGGCTCTGGTGGGCAGGGATTAATCCTGGCCGGATTGATTCTGGCTGAAGCCGCCGCTATATATGACAATAAAAATGCCGTACAAACCCAGAGCTATGGACCAGAAGCTCGCGGCGGAGCGAGTAAAAGCGAAGTGATTATCAGCGACAGCGAAATACTATTCCCCAAAACAACTCGCTTGGATTATCTGTTAGCTTTAAACCAGGAATCGTGTGATAAATATTATCATGACCTTAAAGACAAAGGGTTATTGTTGGTGGACGCCGATGCCGTTGAACATCTTCCACCGGTAAAATCAATTTCTTTACCTTTAGTTCGTTCTGCGCGCGAAAAAATGGGGCGGGTGATGACCACCAATATCATTTCTTTAGGCGCCCTGGTAGGAATTAGCGGAGTAGTGAGCCGAAAATCGCTGGAAAAAGCAGTTTTAAATCGCGTCCCTAAAGGAACTGAACAGCTCAATCTGAAGGCATTGGAGTTGGGCTTTCAACTGGCAGAAGAAGTGAAAGCAAACCTTGAAGACTAAAACAGATGGAGGATCATTGAAAGAACGCACACTTACCCTCATTAAACCCGAATGTGTGGCGAATAGACATGTCGGAGAAGTCATTCAGCGAATTGAAAAGGCAGGTTTTCATATTCTGGCCATGCGAATGCTGCGCTTAAAGGAAAAAGAAGCTCAACAATTTTATGAGGTTCATCGAGAACGTCCTTTTTATAATGATCTGGTAAAATACATGAGTGACGGGAAAATTATTGCCCTGGTGCTGGAGAAGGAAAATTGTGTGGAGGATTTCCGGAAATTTATTGGGGCGACCAATCCCAAAGATGCCGCACCGGGTACCATTCGCAGGGATTTTGGCACAAATATTCAAAGCAACTGCGTGCATGCCTCAGACAGCCTGGAAAATGCCCGCAGAGAAATTGCCTTTTTCTTTTCTGAACAAGAAATTATTTCTAACCAATAGAGCACGGTAAATGAAATTCCTTTACAAAGAAGGTTAATGAGGATATTGACATGAAGGACGAAAAAAAAGTTTTAAACCTTGAAATCTTATCCGCCCAAGAAAATAAAAGATCAAGTGAAACGACGGAGCCCACCGTAAAAAAAATTGTTGTGATAGGTGCCGGCACCATGGGCAAGGGCATCTCCCAACTGGTTGCTTCGAAAGGATTGGATGTGATATTGATTGAGAAGGATGAAACCTGCGCGAAAAAAGCTCTGGAAGGGATTACCCGCAACATTGACAAAGAAATTGCCCGCTGGACAATGACCAATAGTGAGAAGAAAAATATTTTAAATCGAATCACGGTTTCATCAAAAATAGAAGATGCGGCTACGGGTGATATCGTGATCGAATCCGTCCCGGAACATTTGGAATTAAAACGCGAACTCTTTAAAAAACTCGATCATATCTGTGCAAAGAATACTATTTTTATTACCAACTCTTCCACGCTCAGTATTACCGAGATAGCCGAAGTCACTCAACGACCCGAAAAATTTATCGGTATGCATTTTCTCCATCCCGTTCCCAAAATTCCAGTGGTTGAAATCGTTCGTGGATTAAAAACTTCCGATGATACTTTTCATGCGACAAAAAAATTCGCTGAAATACTCGACAAGACCGCCGTGGAAGTATATGAATATCCTGGATATATAACAACCCGACTCATCATTCCGCTTATCAATGAAGCATTATATGCATTAATGGAGGGCATCGCCTCTGCCAAAGATATTGATACGGCGATGAAGTTAGGGTACAATTTCAGTATGGGGCCTTTAGCTTTAGCAGATTCTATCGGGCTAGATGAACTTCTCAATATGATGGAAACCATGTTCAAAGAGTTAGGAGATCTCAAATATCGTCCCTGCCCTCTTTTAAAAAAACTGGTGAGAGCCGGACAGTTGGGTCGTAAAACTGGAAAAGGTATTTTCGAATATCCCGAGGGTGTCCAGGAATAGTTTCGATTTCAGTAATATTCAATAATACAGGTGATACCTATTAAAATTTTGACGAAGGTACAGAATGAAAATCTTAGTTTTGAATGCCGGTAGTTCTTCACTGAAATATCAATTGATTATCCCAGAAGAAGCAAAAGTACTGGCTAAGGGTTTAGTCGACCGAATTGGATTAGCCGGTGCCACCTTGACTCATGAGTCATTTGAAAAGCCAACGATTAAACTAAGCGGCGAAATTCTGGATCATCGCATTGCCATCGAACATGTGCTAACGATTTTACTCAGTCCAGAACATGGAGTCATAAAAGACAAAAATGAAATCGATGCTGTTGGGCATCGGGTGGTGCATGGCGGAGAAGCCTTCAGCGGATCAGTTTTGATTACTAACGAAGTTATAAAAGAAATGACACGCTGTATCGATTTCGCCCCTTTACATAATCCCCCTAATTTAAAAGGAATTGCTGCTGCCAAAGCCTTACTCCCCGATGTTCCACAAGTAGGCGTCTTCGACACCGCATTTCATCAAACCATGCCACCGTCTTCATATATTTATGGTATCCCTTATATCCTCTATAAACGTCATGGCATACGACGTTATGGATTCCATGGTACTTCCCATCGGTATGTGGCCGAACGTGCTGCTCATATTTTATCTAAACCTTTGACGGAACTCAAACTCATTACCTGCCATCTGGGAAATGGCTCCAGCATCGCTGCGGTAAAATATGGAAAATCGATAGACACCAGCATGGGCTTTACTCCACTGGAGGGGCTCTTAATGGGAACCCGCACGGGTGACATGGATCCGGCTATCATTTTGCACATCATGTCCAAAGAAGGATTGACAGTGAGCGAAATGAATTCCATGCTGAACAAACACAGCGGGGTTTTAGGAGTAAGCGGTTTGAGCAGCGACATGCGAGAAATCGAACAAAATTATCATAGCAATGAACGGGTCCGTTTAGCTTTCGATATTTTTGTATATCGAATAAAGAAATATATCGGTGCCTATGCGGCCGCCATGGGAGGCGTCGATGCAGTCATTTTTACCGCCGGCATTGGTGAAAACTCCAGCATGGTGCGTGAGAAAGCCTGCCAGGATCTGGAATTTTTAGGAATCGAAATCGATCAACAAAAAAATTCTCAGACCAGAAAAAAAGAAGAAATTATTACTACTCCTTCTTCCAGAGTTAAAGTAATAGTTATTCCCACCAATGAGGAATTGGTAATAGCGATGGATACAGCCGAGATTGTGAAACAATTAAAACAAAAAAATAAAACCAGGAAAACGGCGAAAGTGTAAGAAATAAAAATTGTAAACTAGCCTGGACATTTTTAGAATAAAAAAATAGTGAACGGCAAATTTAGATATTGTTTTTTTTGAAAAAGGGATTTTATATTCTTACAACAAAATTTAAAGTAATTATGAACGCACTATTTCACATCTTTATGTATTACGGGTTTTATTACTTTAGGAACGGGAAGCCGAGTTCTCAATAGATTGAACTTCACCTAATAAAGCATAACCCTCTCAATCTATTGAGAGGGTTTTTTTTTACATATTTTTCAGGAGGTTACTTTATGGTCATTGTCATGCATGCCAATGCTAGCAAGCAGGAAATAATGCAGGTGGCTCACTACATCAATCAGCATGGCGCCAAAGCTCACGTATCGAGAGGGGAAGAGCGAACCATCATTGGGGTAATCGGTTACAAACATCAGGTTCGTCGCGAACATCTTCTGACGCTGTCAGGAGTGGAAAAAGTTATCCCGATCTCTAAACCCTATAAATTAGTTAGTAGAGAATTTAAGAAGGATAATACTCTGATTCCGTTGAATGGGGTGACGATTGGAGGACCTCAGCCAGTTATTATCGCCGGACCCTGCTCCGTCGAAAGTGAAAAGCAGATTTTGGAGACTGCCCATCTGGTGAAAGAAAACGGTGGACATCTGCTACGCGGAGGAGCTTTTAAACCCCGCTCCAGCCCCTATTCATTCCAGGGTTTGGGCGAACAGGGTTTAAAATACTTGCAGCGGGCCAAAAATGAAACAGGATTATACATCGTCACTGAAGTTTTAGAAGCCATGTATGTACCACTGGTAGCCGACTATGCAGATGTTTTGCAAATCGGCGCCCGTAATATGCAGAACTATGAATTGCTCAAAGCGGTTGGTCGGATAAAAAAACCAGTTCTATTAAAAAGAGGTATGTCCGCACAACTAACAGAATTTTTAATGAGTGCGGAATATATTATGTCCGAAGGGAATGAACAGATTATTTTATGTGAGCGTGGAATTCGAACCTTTGTGGAGTATTCACGCAATACATTGGACTTAAACGTCGTACCAGCCGTGAAAAACATTTCCCACTTACCCATCATGGTCGACCCCAGTCACGGTACTGGCCGACGTGATCTAATCGAACCGCTGAGTTTAGCGGCGCTCGCCGCCGGCGCCGACGGATTGATGATCGAGGTGCATCCGCGCCCTGAGGAAGCCTGGTCAGATGCAGACCAAACCCTTTCTCCGACCGTCTTTAAAAGATTAATGCATAAAATAAAACTCTTTGTGGAGTGGCAGCAAAAATTGATCGAAGAGCCAGCAGAAATTAATTAAATTCATCTCAAAATGATGGGAACAAAAAATGGTGGGAAGAAAAATAAATCATCTTTTATTCATAACAAACCGTATCATCATTTTTAGCACAGCATACTTATATGATAAAAAAAATTTACCACAGCCAGTAATTTTCATTTATCAATAAGCATAAAGAAACTTAAAAAAACGAAAAGACTTGAATGAAGGCATCTCGTACCACTCCCCGAACTATCCAGCCCGGAATCCTGAAAGGAGAACTTGTTGCGCCTCCTTCCAAGAGTATTTCTCATCGTTTACTGATTATGGCCGCTCTTTCTGGCAGAAAATGCCAGATTAATAACTTTTTAAAAAGTGAAGATACGCTGATTACCCTACATGCCTTGCAAAAAATGGGTTTTGCATTAGAGCAGCGAGAAAATAGAATCATTTTTAAAGGACACCGAGAGGTTCCCACCCAACCTGTTCACATCGATTGTGGAAATTCCGGTACCAGCGCCCGATTATTGACAGCAGTGGCCGCCCATCTGTCCGGAGAATTTGTTATCACTGGTTCTCCACGAATGCAGCAGCGACCAATGAAACCACTTATTGATTCCCTGATTGCTACAGGGGCACACATCGATCACCAACAGGGACTCTTACCCATTACCGTGCATGGAGGCTACCTGAAGGGTGGAGAAGTAGAAATCGACGCCTCTCACTCTTCACAGTTCATATCCGCTTTGATGTTGGTCGCTCCCTGCACTCAGCAGGGTTATCGCATTGTGCCACAAGGAAAAATTGCTTCCATAGCTTACCTTGAACTCACTGCTCAGCTATTAAAAAAACATGGAATCGAAAGCATATGGCGGGATGATTGTATTTCGGTCGCCGGTTTTCAGAAATATCAAATTGATCAAGCCACCGTAGAGGGTGATTATTCAAATATTTCCTATTTTGTGACAGGAGCTGCTCTGAGTGATGGGGAGATACGCATTAAAGGGTTGGTGCAGGATTCCGCGCAGGGTGATCGGTACATTCTCTCTCTGGCAGAAAAGGCGGGTGCTAAGGTAAGCTGGTTCAAAGATTGGGTACAGATTAAAAGTGATAGTTTGAGTGCTCTTGATGAAGATCTAAACGCCTGTCCGGATTTAGTGCCATCACTGGCAGTCATGGCTTTATTCTCTAAAGGATCATCCCGATTTCGAAATGTAGGACATCTTCAATACAAAGAATCGGACCGCCTGTCAGTCATTGTGCAGAATATTCAGAAATTGGGAGGAAGAGCCGTGGTTGAAAATAATAATCTCATTGTTCAGCCAGCGAGGTTAAGAGGAACCTCCCTTTCCAGCTTTAATGATCATCGGATCGCAATGAGTTTTGCCATGGCGGGATTACGTGTGCCTGGCATTATTATCGAAGATCCCGCCTGTGTCGAAAAATCTTTTCCCGAGTTCTGGCACTATCTCGATCAACTGACGCATGGAAAAAGCTAAAAATTGAATTGAGTGATATACTTTAGAATATATATCAACAGGAGTGAGAATGAGCGGAAATGTTTTTGGAGAAATTTTTCGGGTACTGACTTTCGGGGAAAGTCATGGTCCCTCTATTGGAGTAGTGATTGACGGGATTAAACCTGGTTTGGAGATCAGCGCGGCTGAGATCCAGCGGGAATTGGACCGGCGTCGACCGGGACAGAGTGATTTGGTGAGTCCAAGACAGGAGACTGATCGAGCCGAAATTATCAGTGGAATCTTTGAAGGAAAAACCACCGGTACTCCTCTTGCTATTCTCATACGAAACCAGGATCAGCGGTCACAGGATTATCGTCAATTACACAATCTCCTGCGACCGGGACATGCCGGTTACACTTACCTTCAGAAGTACGGTATTTTTGATTATCGAGGTGGAGGACGAGCCAGTGGTCGCGAAACGGCTTCGCGAGTGGCAGCCGGTGCAGTGGCAAAACAGCTTCTCAAACAGCGACATATTCAGATTAAGGCTTACACTTTTCAAATCGGGGATGTAGTCATAAATTCGATTGATTATAACCAGATTGAAAAAAATCCAGTTCGTTCTCCTGATCCACAGGCGGCAGAAGCGATGATAAAAGCAATTCAGCGAGCTCAAAAAGCGGGTGATTCTTTAGGAGGAATTATCGAAATCGTAGTAAAAAACTGTCCACCGGGTCTGGGTGAACCGGTCTTTAATAAATTAGAAGCCGATCTCGCACAGGCCTTGATGTCCATCGGAGCTGTTAAAGCCTTTGAAATGGGTGATGGGTTTTCGGCTGCTCATCTCACCGGCAGCAATTTCAACGATCTGTTTTATTATGATCCGGTCCAAAAAAGATTTCGAACGCATACCAACCATGCCGGAGGAGTATTAGGAGGAATCTCAAATGGTGAAGATCTGGTGATGCGAATTGCGGTGAAACCTCCATCTTCAATTGCCAAAAAGCAAATCACTGTTGATATTTCCGGAAAACCAGTTGAGCTGGAAATTAAAGGGCGACATGATCCCTGTATCTGTCCGCGAATTGTTCCAGTCGCCGAAGCCATGGTTGCGCTGGTGCTGATCGATCACATTTTGATGCAGGAAAGAATAGCTGAGTTTACCGATCTTGAGCATATTCGAAGGAAAGTGGACACGATTGATACGCAGATCCTTTTACTCTATGCCCAGCGTCGAAAATTGATCAATGAAATTGCTGGACTGAAAGCGAAAAAAAATGTACCGATTCACGACAATAATCGGGAAAAAGAAAAAGTAAAAAAATGGAAGAAAATCTCGCAGAAATTACAAATACCTGAAAAAATAAGTGACGGTCTACTCAAGTTAATTTTTAAAGATTCCTATAACATTCAGAAAGAAATGAGAAGAAAGAAAACAGCAGGTTGATATTTTTCTTCATAAACAAGATATTCAGGAGAAGCCTCGTCAATTGCCCCACCATATAACGGGCGAATGCTAACTACCAAACGATTCAAAGGAGAAGGTATAATCTAAACATGAAAATTGGGCTCATCGGTTTTGGTCGTTTTGGATCTTTACTTTTTCAGCACATCTCCAAGGTAGCTGATGTAACAGTATACGATCTCAGGCAGTCGCAGAAAAAAGAATACCAGCACATTCCTTTTGTTCAACTGCCGCAGGTTGGTGACGCTGAATTAATCATTCTGGCGGTTCCAGTTCGAGCGGTTCCGGAAGTGAGTCAAAGCATCGTTCCTTATCTTCGGGCGGGGTCAATAGTGATGGACGTGTGCGCTGTTAAAGAATATCCGTTACAGGTCATGGAAAAACACCTACCGAAAAATATTTACATTCTGGGCAGTCATCCTCTTTTCGGACCTGATTCGGTGCAAAATTCCCTGCAGGGGCATTTCATGATTTTAACGCCCTACCGGATTCCGGCCGCCTCTCTCGATGATCTTAAAAAATTCTGGTCTGATCTAGGAATAAAAATCGTGGAGATGTCAGCTGAAGAGCAGGATCGATTGATGGCCTGGTCATTAGCTCTCACCCATTTTTTAGGAAGGAGCTTACATAACTTGCCTTTAGCAGATCCGACGATATCCACCAAAGATTTTCAGAATCTGATTTCACTCACTCAAAAAATTAATCGCGATACCTGGGAATTATTCGAAGATATGCATCGCTTCAATCGCTACACCAGAGAGATGCGTCAAATGCTTTTAGCGAATATGCTGGCATTGAAAGAAAAGTTAGATCACAGCAATGATCCAGAAGCAAAGGATGTTTAGATTATGAATAAAAAATTGACAGTGGCTATTCAGGGAGGAATTGCTTCCTTTCACGATTTAGCTGCCCGGGAATATTTCTCTGATCAATCCGTTCAACCTGTGGTCTGTAGAAGTTTCAAACAAGTGATCGAGGCTATCGTTCAGAAAAGTGCCGATTATGGTTTGATGGCTATCGAAAATTCACTGGTCGGCAGTATCTTACCCAATTATTCATTGTTGCATTCTTATCCGGTAACCATTGTTGGCGAATCTTATTTAGCCATTCATCATCAACTCATAGCCATTCCGGGTCAGCGGTTGCAGGATATTAAAATTGTGCGTTCTCATCCGATGGCTTTACAACAATGTTCTGATTTTCTGGAAGCACATCCTTATTTACAGCCGATTGAGTGGGAAGATACGGCCGAAAGTGCTCGGGAAATTGCCGAAAAAAAACAAAAAGGAATTGCCGCCATCGCCAGTGATCTGGCCGCAAAAATCTATCATCTGGACGTTCTGGCAGCTGATATAGAAAATTTAGAATTAAATTACACCCGCTTTTTCGTCTTGCAGCAAAAGAATCAGACAGATAAACACCAAGGAAATAAAGCCTCCATAAGCGTTCAGCTTCTACATCGGGTGGGTGCATTAGCCGATGCCCTGGAAATCTTTAGAAAACACCAGCTCAATCTCACCCTCATTCAATCGATCCCCATTCCGGGTAAGCCCAATCATTATCGATTTCAGATCGATGTCGAATGGCAGAATTTTAAAGATTTTCAGCAGGCAGTGAGTGAGGGAAAAAATTATATGCGAGAGTTTCACATCCTAGGTATCTACAACAAAGCTACACTAATCCTATAACTACCTCTTTCATGAGTCATTCCAGATCAATCAAGCGCAATATTCGTTCTAATCGCACAAGTTTCTCCTTCAGGTGTGCGACTACTTTTAGATCCATATGCGATATGTCACCCAATTGACTTCTGGTGTTCTCGATCTCCTGTACTAACCAACCGCGTAAAATTGGATAAAAACGAGTATTTCGTCCAAAGGTGATCACCTGCTCATAATCAGCTTCTGAAGCCGTACCCTCAAAAACCTGACGACTCTTTTCAATCATCTGGCCGATATACTCATACTCTTGATTAGAAGAATTAACATGAGTTGTGGAACGGCAACAGGAAAAGTGGCCGCACTCACTGCACAGAAGAATAATAAAAACAATTTGAAAAGCGATATGAGTTTTCACGTCGGGAGTGAAAATTTTCTTATTTTACAACCTTCTTAAATTTTATTTCAAAGATAATAAGCAATGGAAGAAAACAATCATCCAGATCTCTACGATTATTTATTTTCTCTTCACTCTCAAGTTGGTTCTTTAAAAATCGATGAGATATTTAAACGATAGTTGAACAAAAAAGTAAGTTTCATCCACAGTATCCAGGGCGGTGCGGCTGACAAAATTTGGATCATTTACAAACCATTTATCATCGAACAGATCTGCCCACCGATAATTCAATCGGCTCAACGCTCCTGCCACATCTATTCGCCATTGACGATCAAAAAAACCGGTTCCGACTGACAGCAGGGTCTGAGTATTCCCCCGACTGTTATTGGAGTTTCTATATTGGGCACCCAGACCAAATGGAATCTTATTAAAAAAGATATGTTCGATGCCAGCTTTTACATAAAGCACATCAGAAAAATCCGGCAGAGTGATGATACCTGAGGTCAATTCTCGTGTATACTCTCTTTTAGACCAAAATTCATAGCCAAGATCCAGATTCAGGCGGGCCTGTAATTCCTGCCGGGCGCGGTATTCAAAACCGGCATTCAGACGTAAGGGATAACCGATTGATTCTTGAAAGAGATCCTCCTCTGCATCGGTCACTTTATACTTCAAGGTATAGGGCAGAAAAACATCTCCGCCCAGCGAAACTCGCTCCGAAAGACGATAGATAGCTCCTGCTGAAGCTGTCAAAGGGGTATTGGATAATTTTCGGTTCTCCTTCCCCAAAACTACCCTGCCCCTGGCATCCAGATAATTGATTTCCATCTGATAGCGATTAGTTCCATCCAGAATCCCTGCTTGAATACCCAGAGATAAGCCGGGGAGTGATGGGACATGCATCGCAAATCCTACCGTATATCGTTGCAACATTCCATCTATATTTATCCGATTATACCCAATAATTGGATCTCCAAAGACATTTTGCCTTACTTCTTCCAAATAAGAATAGCGGTAATCCATCTCATTATAAATACCGGCGGCAATAGTAAGAGAAGATTTCTTTAGAAAAGGCAATTTAACAGCAAGTGCTCCCTGGGGTTGAGTATACCAATTATTATTTAAAGCATAGGTAGAATTCACCAGATAACTATCGAAGCGATCGTAAAGAGGATAGGAACGTCGTTCTTCCATTTTCCGGGAGGCCAAGGTCAGATCGACAGACAGGGAGCGATTGATTTGAGCCAGAGCTGCCGGATTATAGAGTAGTGCTCCAGGTGCGGTCAGCGAGACTGATCCGGCTCCGGCCAGAGAGAGCGCCCGCGCATCCGGGAAATTCCAGTTTTGCCCTACCGGATAGGAAGGATAATTTTGAGCAAATAAAAAAGCACTCATTACCAACCAGACAATAAAAATAGGTTTTATCATATGTTATCTCTCCACAAGGTCTTAACCTTTATCTTAAAAATGGAAATTAAATTCTAAATAATAAAAATCCTGTACCGGTTGATATAATCTTCCCTGATAATAAAGTCCATTGCTGGGAGATTGAGGAACGTTATCGGAAGAACGGGTCTGCATATAATTGACAGGATATTGATAATCACGGGTATATTTCAGGCGCACACTAATTTGTTGTGATACACGGCTATAGAATGAAATCCAGAATCGCATAGCTCCCCGATAGCTGTTCATTACCGTAAACTGAGTGTCCTCAAAGGACCAGAAGAATCCTTTGTAGTATCCCACGTAACCAGACAGTTTTAACCACTCATTAAAGTTATGAGTGAAAAATCCTCCTAAGGCTTCAGCCGGAGAGGCGATGTTTCCGGAAAGATTCATGGTACTGCCCGGCTCGATCGGAAACATAAAGCGCGGGCGGGGGCGAAATTTGGTAACCGAGTGAGCATAAATCATTCCCAGCTCATCGTAGCGGGACAGTCGCATAATGACACGGCCACGAAATTCCAAATTTTCAAAATATTCAGTAGTCAGGTTATTTTGCACTTCCCGCCCCTGCCATTTTTGCCGCAAATTAATCCGCAAGGGAAAAATAGGCCGAAACTCTAATGTTCCAACCAGTCGATACTGGGTGGCATCATCAGCTACTCGGCGCCAGTTATCATATTCCATCGAAAGAATAAACTTGCGGTTAACTTGATACCGGCTCATTAAATAATACCCTTTTTCTGCCTGCGGTTGAGCACTATTAGTATAAAGCTGAGCATACTGAGGATCCTGCAGATAAAAGTAATCCTCAAAAATTGTCCGTTTAAATCGACGATAATTTGAAAAAGATCGCTGATAGGGATTATCAAAATCTAGGCTATAATCGCGGTACAAACCCAACAGATAAAAACTATTGTATTGCACATAGGCGTTTAAAACCAGGGCATGAGGATTACCGCTGAGAAATCCCTCGGCTTTATCCAACTCGGCATATTCTCCCTGCAGACATACATTCTGAAACACGGTATTGAAATCAAAACCGTACACACGCCGGAAAGATTTAGCCCCCTTCCAGAGCGGATTGGTACCATCGGAGATAGGGCCTCCATAGCTATGAAGGATTTCATTGTCAGCGGCCGCCACATTTCCCATCGCGGTTCCCAGAACGATTTCTTGCAAATCAGGGCGAATCAATCGATCGTATGCACTCTCATAATAAGTAAATCCAATTTGAGTCGCCTGCCAGAAATCGAGAGCGGCATGAGTTCCGTACATCAACTCGGAGACGTTGTCCCGCCAGTTAAGGTTAAGATTTTCCCGGAGATAATCAGCGGGGGCAAACTCAAAACGCTGATCCAGAATAATGAATTGATTCATTGGATAATGCAATTCATTGTCCAGTACAACGGGGGTTGTATTCAGAATCGCATCTCGTTTATCAAAAGAGCCGAATAAAAAGAAATGAGCATTTTTATAAACCAGCTCAGTGGCTGCACCGGTTAGTTTAAATTGTCGACTTCGCGAATTATCTCCTGAGAGACCCAAGAATCTTTTGCGCCACCCATATCCTGATTTGCGTGGCTGAAAGAAATCAGTATTTTCCATAACGACTCCCTGCCCAAAGGCCAGTGCATAATTCCCCAGGTAGATCTTACGGATCTCCAATGGACCTAGAGCTTGATTCTCCCAACCAAGATATAATTTGGCTTTCGGAAACGAGGAGAAACCGATATCCTGATTCAACAATGGCTCATTGAGAGCATGATAATATGAATACCCAAAGCGGATATTCTGACCGATATTACCAAAGAATCGAGTGTAAACATTGGGATAATTATTTCCTATCCTTTCCATAGGAATCAATGCGGTAGCCTCTGCCTCTTCAGTCATAAACGGAGTATTGTCCATGCGAGTTAACCAGTGACCATGGAATTCCCGATAAGCGATCACCGGTTCAAAGCTCACAAAATCCCGGGTATTGCTATAACCAAAATAGGAGAGGTTGGGTGCACTTCGCAAATCGCGAGCACTGGAAATACTTCCGACCTGCTGGCGGTAATTTACGATAGCCGCCGCATCGACAGGAGAGACGCTCTGGAGATTAATCAATTCATCATAACGAATTTTATTAATATCCAGGGGATCCAGTGATCGTTCAATCCAGGTGTCCACCAGCGACTCGCTCACCCCCTCATCACCTTCCCAGCGTGACATACTCCGATAAAATTCATCCAGACGCCGCTCTCGCTCTGATTTGGGAAGATATGGTTCAATCCGAAGCAATGATTTCAGGAGTAAAAACATTTCCGGTGTCATACCATCGATTTGATTCAATTCGAAGATATCTTTAAACGGTCCCTGAAATGTAATTCGGCTGTAGATCTTTTCGGCTATCTCTGGTGGGATGGGCAGATCCAGAATTTCTTCATAGCTGGCATTATTCACATCCAATTTGCTGTGGACGCTTGACCGATCTTCCTGCGCTATTGCCTGTCCAGTCGACATCAGAAACAAGAACACACATACCAATGTTAATAATTTATTCATCATATGATCTCATCAGAATTTAATCATCAATCCGATTTGATGAGTTTCACCCAGTTCAGTATGGGTTAACAGTGCGTAGTCCAGCACAAACTGGGCAACCTGTATTCCCAATCCTGCTGAAAATCGATTGGGATTGGTAGTGGCGCCAAAGCGTAGGTCCAGATTGGATAAGACCTGAAATTCAGCACCGCCCCACAATTGCATATCCTCCGCGCCAATCAGACGATTAAAATCTAGAGAGGTAGTGACACCATCATACGGCTGATAGGATAACCCAACGACCACTCGTTGGGGTAGATCATGCTGAGTATAGGCGCCAATCTGAGGATTGTTCAGATTCAGAAAATAGACCCCCAGATAGGTGCGGGTGTAAACCGAAGCCAGTAATCCCACATCAACTCCAAAAGTGGTGCTATGACCCAGGTCGCCCCACTCCAGCGACTCACCGAGTGTCCAGTGGTAGGCTTTCAAAGAATAACCCAGGGCCAGACTACTATGAATGTCTTTTAGCAGATAGACACCATGGGAGAAAGATATTGTATATTCTCCAGATATATTCTCATCCTTATAATTTACTCCAAAGTATTGAAAACTCAACGAAGCCGTTCCAAATCTTTGCGGCAGAGGGTACACCGCGCTTCCAAAAAAATTGGAAAAAAATGAAACATTAAAGAGCCGCAAATAGGAGGTTCCCACTTCAATTTGATTTATCTGTGCCAGTCCGGCTGGATTATAATAAGCGGCCCACACATCATTGGATACTGCCACAGCCGATCCACCCATGGCAGTTGCCCGCGCACTGGGATATCGATCGTCAAACAGGCCAGCTTGAGATATATTTAATCCGCATAGCATAGAGAAAAGCAAAAATAGCCGATAAATATTTTCCCTGCTCATAATCTATACCTTTTAAAAGTTTAATTTTTATGATTATCCATCCCACTTTACTTTTTTAAAATCGTCCCCACCACAATGGGAGCTGTTTTTACCCGCTTTTTCCCAGACACCGGTTCCAATACTTCCAGATGGCAAACATAGGCACCTAAAGGCACATAATCCTTATACTGATTTCGACCATCCCACTCCAGAGTATTGACCAGTAACTGGGCTTGCTCATCCAGTAAAACTGTTACCAGGCGACCGCCAAGGTCAAATAAGCGAATGGTGATCTGATTATTCACAGCGCCGGCATTATAGCGGATCTGAATTTTTTCGCCGCGATCCGGCACAAAAGGATGAGGAGGTATATCTATTGCCACTCCTTCCAGACCGGGTTGATACAATGGATCAAGAATAACATCGGACTGGTAAGCCGGCAGAATTTGATATAGTGGAGTATTGCTCTGGATATACACACTTCCTACTCCACTGGCGATAATTGCCTTATTAATTTCCACGGAATCGAGGTTAATTTGAGTGGTGCCCCACACCCGAAGTGTCAGAGCACCGGAGCCATCATTCACCACAATATTGTAATCGTATGGCGCCTGGGTGGAAGTGGTGTATTTATCGGTAACAACGGCATGATCCTGTCCGATAACTCGCGGAACCCGAATGAGCGTTCCATCCCACCGTGGACTGAAAGCCTCAGCGGTGCTTACCGGAATAGCTTCAGGTAGTTGAGCCACAGAATCTAAAATGGAAATTCGATCGGGAGTAATCTGAGTGGTCTGCCGATATTCGGAAACCAATCCTTCCAGTTCCAGATAAAATCCTCTCTGAATGGTCGGATCCGGCACTCCCGATTTGTTTATATTAATCCCATATCCCGACTCATCCTGGATATAAGCCGAGGTGCGATCGGTGCGCAACACTCCTGCTCCCACCGTCACTACTCCCCGAATAATAACTGGCTCACGAAATTGGCCGGAATTGAGCTGCAGATCTCTGATCTGATAAATCGGATCATTTCCTACAATAACGCGGGGGCTCTGCCCAATAAATTGCGGTATGCCTCCCTCTACGGCAGTCTTAATCCAAAAATAAGAATAAACCGATTCATAAGGTGCCGTCATCTGATGAATGAAAATATAGGCAGTATCCTGATCAGTAATGGAACAATTAGTAAGCTCAATCCGGTACTCTCCGTAGTCCAGTAACACTTGTTTCTGGGAATTTATGACTCCCTCACCAGAAATTTCTACTTCACTGGCCAGTCCACTCCAGATCCAGTTGTTTGGTAACAAAACATGAACGGTTCGCAGTGTATCCTCAGCTGTACTCCAAAGTGTTATTTGTAAAGTCATATTTGTTTCTCCGATGGAAACAGTATCACGGTCTATAACGGCAAAACCACTTCCATCGCCAGCCAGAGTTCCTCCCGGTTTGAAAATATCCTCCTGATACCCAATCAGGATTTGTCCACTTCCCTGGTAGATATCCACCACGCCCCGCGCTGTGATAGTATCTCCGGCCGAAAACGCATTCACATTCAAACCAGCAGTATCCCAGATTCGCAAAGTGACATTTCCACTACCATCATCCACGACAATATTGGTGCCCCCGCCAGCCGAGGTAATACTGCTGATTACGCCATTTACTTCTACCCATACTCCTTCCCAACGCACATCCGTCGCTTCAGAAGTCGAGAGTGATAATGGTGAGGGAAGGGGATAATTTTCAGCGAGTACGGTTAATTCATAATCAACAATTTCGGTAACTCCACTATACTCATCTACCGTACCACTGATTAAAACCAGATTTCTTCGTTTCAAACGGGTATCCACACTGCCACTTTTATAGATATTGATACCATAACCAGAATTATCCTGCACATAGGCATCCGTCCAGCCGGTAGCGGTGATTCCTGCCCCTAATATCACCACCCCCTGAATGGTGACTTGCTGTCCGATGTAGGTGGGATTCAGCTGGATTTGTGAAATAGGGATAGTCTGTATTCCCTGTCCAACTTTAACTCTGGGTTGGGTTGAAACAGAGGTCAATACTCCACCGGCAATAGCCGTTTTCACTAAAAAGGTAGAATAGGTATCTGTACTGGGAGAAGTAAGATTTAGAATCCGCAGGCGACCCCGGCTGCCTGAACTAACCGCCGCTTGGGTAATGGATATTGAATTTGTGGTGAGACTCACCTGGGCAGTGGCGAAACCTGATTCTTCCAATTGAACATTTGCGGATATAGCATTCCATTGCCAGTCTCCCGGAACCGCCACCGAGATGGTCTCCAGGGTGTATGGGGCTTCACCCACAAAATCGAACACCAGTACAAGACTGCTCTGATTTACTCCCACTGAATCGGGAGTTACCGTAACTAATCCACTACCATCGCCAGGCTGAGGCTGGATAATACTCAGATCCTCCTGATAAGCCAGTAAAAGCTGAGTCGCTCCCTGGTAAATATCAAGCGGACCCCGCACCCTTAGCTGCTTTCCCAGACTGACCCCACTTAAGTTCACCCCGGTAGTATTCCACACCCGAATCAAACATTCACCGGAACCATCATTTATTCGAATGTTAGCCCCTCCCCCTACGTTCTGAGCAAAATCAGTCACTTCACCCATTACTTCTACCCAGGTTCCTTCCAGATTCACATTGTTTGCTTGTTGAGTAGTTAGCATTACCGGATCGGGAAGAGGATAGTTGGTATTGAGCACCTGAACAGTATAATTGGTTATTTCTGTAACTCCACTATATTCTTCAACCGTTCCTGATATGCGAACCCTATTGCCCCGCACCAGATCAGGATCCACTGTTCCGGCTCGATATATATTTATCCCGGTGTTGGAAGCATCCTGCACATAGGCATCCGTCCACCCCGTAGTGGTAATTCCGGCACCCAACACCACAATCCCTTCAATAGTGACATTTGTAAATTGCGATGGATTGGCTTGTATTTCAGAAATGGGAGTAATAGTTATCGGTGCCCAGACGATGACCTGTGGGTTGGAGGCAATGGCCTTTAACACTCCGCCGGAGATGGCAGTCTTGATTTCAAAAATGGATACCTCTGCCTGATTTGGGGAGGTCATGTTGCGAATATCAATTATTCCACTGTCCTGTGGACTAATCTGGGCTTGAGTGATAATAATCTCATTGGCATTGATCGAAAAACTCGCCGAGCTAAAACCAGGACCACTGAGAGTAACGTCGGAGGTAAGACCCCACCAGCTCCAGGAAGAAGGGATAGATACCGAAATTTGTTCCAGAACATCCTGAATAGTTCCTTTTATAACAATTTGAATTGTCACTATGCTGTCGATTCGGACGGAGTCGGGCTGCAAATAAGCAATCCCGCTGCCATTTGCGGAAGGGATGGTGAGATCAGTTACACCCGGGGTAGGGGTTTGCAGCAGCTCAAAATTGGAAGCGATGGGTTCACTGGTTTCGTTATGTCCAAAAATTCCATTACCATTGAGGAAGATTTCCCCGGTTTCTGTCACCGAAACCCTCCCCATGGACTTTCCAGTGATGGGGGCGGTGGGAAAATAGTTTTGCAAATTGACTGCCGTATCATTCAGATAAGTTGATTCCAAATTATCGGGATCTGGCCCATCGATGGAAACACCGCTTTTATCTATAAAAATGGAGGTATTATCGCCCCAGATCACATAATCGACATCTTTAACTAAATCGCTCTGACCATCCCAATAGAACAACATGATCATTTCTCGATTGGAAAGGCTGACTGAACTTCCTCGATAGAGCGCGATCATATCGGTTACTGGACTATTGTTTTTTATCTCAAAATCAGCAGGGACGCTAAAGGTGCTGCCATCCATAGCAACTACGATAACTCCTCCTGAATCGATAACCGCACCGGCCGGAAATTTTACCAAAAAATCGCCACCATCAGTAGAAAAAAGATTCTGCACCAGTTGGTAATAAGTATTATAATCAGTTAAATAGTAATCAGATAATGAGATCGGGATGGGATTCGGATTAAAAATTTCAATAAATTCCAGGGCGTCAGGTGAAACTTGAATTTCCGAGATTAACAAATGATTCTGGGCCATCGCCGAAAATACCAATCCGCAGATTATGCTGAAGACTAACCACCTTTTCATAAAAAATCTCCGAAGAATTTGAGTTGTTTTCACAGTTTACGAATATAAGTAATTCATTTGGCGTGAGTCAAGCGAGGAGGAAATCTGCGTGATAAATTCTTAAACTATATTTTGTTTTGGTCGATACCTATATGTAAATTGTGCGGAAATATGAAAATGGAAATGACAAGAGAAAGTCGTAAATTGACAGAAATTGAAAAATTGGTAAGTGGAGGTGCCAAGCTTCCACAGCACGTAGCTATTATTATGGATGGTAACGGTCGCTGGGCTAAAATGCGCGGACTGCCAAGGGTCGCCGGTCATAATGAAGGAATTAAATCGGTGCGTGAAGTGGTGGAGGCTGCTGGAAATTTAAGGATTAAAGTTCTCTCGCTATACACATTTTCTAAAGAAAATTGGTTTCGTCCCAAACAAGAAGTCTCCGCCCTGATGAAATTATTAGTTTCTACCCTGCGCAAGGAAATAGATGAGTTAATAGAAAAAAATGTGCAATTAAAAGCCATCGGAAATATCGAGGATTTACCGGAAAGTGCTTATCAAGAATTATTAATTGGTATAGAACGTACCAAACATAATACCGGTCTGATTCTCAATCTGGCGTTAAGTTATAGTGGACGTCAGGAAATTGTGGATGCGGTAAGGGAAATTGCTCAAAAAGTCAAGGCGGGTATACTTCAGCCAGAAGAAATCGGCGAGAGAGTATTTTCTGCCCATCTGCACACCTACGATCTACCCGATCCTGATTTTCTGATTCGCACCAGCGGCGAGTCCAGACTCAGTAATTTTATGCTCTGGCAAATCGCTTATACCGAAGTCTACGTCACAAAAACCCTCTGGCCTGATTTTCGCAAAGAAGATTTTTACGAAGCCCTATTAAATTATTTAACACGAGAGAGGCGATTCGGACGAGTCAGTGAACAAGTTGTTCAAAATGCCACAGGTTAGGAGTTATTTTTTAAAAATAAAACCCCTTCTCCAAAAGATCTGGGATTTTATTTATTCCTTCCGAAAAATTTTGATCATCTGGGCTATCATTACCTTTTTTGTGATCGCCAGTATTCTCATCGGCTGGGATAAAAAAGCAATAGCCTTCATGGTTATCCTCATAGGCTTGATCAGTCAGGCCTTTCTGGGATTAATCAATATCATTGCCTTAATCCCGATTATCGGACCGCTGATTGCCAAGGTTTTGGCACTTCCTATCTATTGGATTCTAAATTCTTTAGGGTACTTTGTTTCTTTGATTGCCATTAAAAAGGGCTATAGCAAAGATGTAGTTAACTATCGGGTGCTGACCATTGTCTTTCTGGTTGGTGTGGCCGTTGGATTTATCATTGGAAACCTTATTTAATCCCCTGCTATTCGTATCTGAACAACCGCCAATTGGATAAAAAATTTAATGGATGATTATCATCAAACTATTGAGTATCTGTATAGTTTAGAATACAGTGGAATCAAATTGGGGCTGGAAAATGTCTCGTCTCTTCTGACATATCTGGGAAACCCACAGTATAAGTGGCCAGCTATTCATATAGCCGGAACGAATGGAAAAGGATCCACTGCCGCATTTATCTTTTCTATCCTCAGAGAGGCCGGATATAAAGTCGGGCTATACACTTCTCCCCATTTAGTGGATTTTAGTGAACGCATCCGAATCAATGAGGAAAAAATTTCCTGGTCTGCTATTGTTAAATATACCCGAGATCTCAAAAGCCAAATTGAAAAACGGCAGGCCACCTTCTTTGAGGCTACCACCGCACTGGCATTCAAATATTTTGCAGATCAAAAGATAGACATCGCCGTAATTGAAACAGGTTTGGGAGGCAGATTAGATGCGACCAATTTAGTGAAACCGCTGCTGACCATTATTACCTCCATTAGCTTTGATCACCAGCGATATCTGGGTAATACTCTTCCCCAAATAGCCTATGAAAAAGCCGGGATTATAAAGACAGGAGTTCCCTGTATTACCTTCCAGCAGGATCTCATCATTCTAAAGGTTTTCCAAACCAGAGCCAGGCAGGTAGGAGCCGATCTTTTTATTATCGATCCTCAGAAGCAGATTGAAGTGATTTCCTCTAATCTCTATGGTAGCGTTTTTGACCTGGTATTACCTCAAGGCACTCTATCTAATCTAAAAATTACCCTGGCAGGAGATTTTCAAATTCTAAATGCGGCATTAGCGGTGGAAGGAGTTTTCAGACTGCCTTCTGCTTTTACCTGTAGTGAAAATCATATTCGGAACGGTTTAGTCAAGGCCACCTGGCCAGCCAGATTTCAGCGGATAGCCGAAAATCCGTTGACAATATTAGATGTGGCGCATAATGCCGATGGTTTTAAAAAAATATTATCTTTCATCTCGAAACAAGCACCTTCCCAAAAAATCTGGGGGATTGTAGGAATTTCTCGAGATAAAGATTATCAAATAATTGCCGATATTATGAACACGTTTATTTATAAAATAGGATTAGTCTCCAATTTTTCAGCGCGAAGCCTGGATGCTGACATTTTATTGAGTGAATTGAAACATCATAAGCCTCCGCCTGAAAAATTTGAAAATATCATAGAGGCGTATTCTGCATATCGGCAAAGTGCGCCAGCAGATGATCTGCTGTTAATTATTGGATCACACTATCTGGTGGGGGAATTTTTAAAAAAAATACAAATATCTTGATTTTTTTGAGAGGTGAATTTATATTTGGATTGCTAATTAAAAACTTCATGTATTCTTCAATTGCTCCCCATATACTTATCAATGGCGCGTAAAAATATAATTATAAATTCATGTTAAGCTTAAAATCATTCAAGAGGTAATATTCAATGCTGGATCTTGACTCACTAAAAAATTTAAAAATTGCTGAATTAGCACAAGTTGCTCAGGAACTGGGCATCCAGGGCACATCCGGTTTAAAAAAACAGGAACTGATCTTCAAAATCCTGGAAGAGCAGACCAATCAAGAAGGTCTCATTTTCTCAGAAGGAGTGCTGGAAGTACTGCCGGACGGATATGGTTTCCTACGGTCACCCAAGTTTAATTATCTACCCGGGCCGGATGATATTTATGTTTCCCCCTCACAGATTAAAAGGTTCGATTTACGAACCGGAGATACCGTGCAGGGCCAAATCAGGCCGCCCAAAGATAATGAACGTTTCTTCGCCTTACTCCGTGTGGAAGCGGTCAACTTCGAACCGGCTGAGAAGAAGAGAAATGTGGCTTTGTTCGATAATCTTACCCCTATTTATCCCTTGCAACGGATTGAATTAGAAACAAATCCCAAAGAATTTACCATGCGGATAATGAATTTGCTCACTCCTATTGGGAAGGGACAGCGAGGATTAATTGTTTCGCCTCCGCGGGCTGGTAAAACCGTCATCCTGCAAAAAATCGCCAACGCCATTACGGCTAATCATCCCGATATTATTCTGATTGTTCTGTTGATCGATGAGCGACCGGAAGAAGTGACTGATATGGAACGAAACGTAAAAGCCGAAGTGATCTCTTCCACTTTCGATGANCCCGCCGATCGTCACGTCCAGGTATCGGATATGGTATTGGAAAAGGCCAAACGTTTAGTAGAATATAAAAAGGATGTGGTCATATTACTAGACAGCATTACCCGTCTGGCCCGCGCTCATAACACTGTGGTACCCCATAGCGGCAAAATCCTATCGGGTGGAGTGGATTCTAATGCCTTACAGCGTCCCAAACGGTTTTTTGGCGCGGCTCGCAATATCGAAGAAGGAGGAAGTTTAACCATTCTGGCCACCGCTTTAATCGAAACCGGTTCCCGAATGGACGAAGTAATTTTCGAAGAATTTAAAGGAACCGGCAATATGGAAATCGTGCTGGATCGACGTCTGGCAGATCGCCGCATCTTCCCGGCCATTGATATCAATCGCTCGGGTACCCGAAAAGAAGAATTACTGCTCAGTAAGAAAGAATTATCGAGAGTCTGGGTGCTGCGAAAATTGCTGAATGAAATGAATCCAATTGAAGCCATGGAATTCTTACTGGATAAAATGAGAGGCACCAAAAACAATGATGAATTTTTAGATTCCATGAGCTCATAAAATCTGGAACTTCTTCATAATCTATTCATATAAACTACGGCTTTTTAAAGAGAGGATAAAATTTTTATCCTTGCAAAATCAGGGAATAGATTATAAATTGTGTGGCTATTACTAATAATCAGGAGGTAAACGTGAAAAAAGGGATTCATCCGGAATATAAGATGACCAAGGTAACATGTGCCTGTGGCAATACTTTTGAGACACGTTCAACTGTAGAAAAGTTAAATGTAGAAATATGCTCAAACTGCCATCCATTCTTTACCGGTAAACAGAAGTTAGTTGATACGGCCGGACGGGTGGAAAAATTTATACGCAAATACGGCGAACGACGTTAGCTATTCCATTTTTACATAGGTGTGAAACGGAATGCGGTGGCAATGCATTCCGTTTTTTATTTGTTTAATGAGTTTTTTCATAAGGATCTTTGATGATATTAAATAATACTGATGAAAAAATAATGCCCATCGGGGGTCAGGCGGTCATCGAAGGGGTGATGATGCGTTCTCCGGAAAGAATTGCGACCGCAGTGCGGCGGATGAACGGTTCCGTGGAAGTTAAAATCCAGGAATATACATCATTCACCCAGCGTTACAAATGGCTGAATATACCCATTCTGCGCGGGGCTATTACATTGATCGAAGTCATGATTTTAGGTATAAAACATCTCAATTACTCTGCTGATGTGGCTATGAAAGATGCGGAAGAAAATGATCAAAAAAAGTCGACTAAAAAGAATAAGAAGGAGTCGGCGAAAGGCATGTCGACCCTTACCGCTATTGTCACTATAACCATAGCGATGTTGGTTGGTCTGGCTCTGTTCTTCGCTCTGCCGCTTTTCATCACGACTTATCTTTTCAATATTGAAAAAAATGCCATTGCCTTCAACCTGGTCACCGGCCTTATCCGCATCGTATTTTTTGTAGGCTATATTTATCTGATTTCATTACTAAAAGATGTCAAACGGCTTTTCCGCTATCATGGAGCAGAGCATAAGACCATTTATGCTTTTGAATCCGGAGAAAATCTTTCGGTGGAAAGCACCCGGCCTTTTACCACCCTGCATCCCCGTTGCGGCACCAGCTTTCTGGTAATGGTCATGCTGGTCAGTCTGATTTTTTTCAGTATTCTGGATTCTGTTATTATTCTCTGGCATGGCGATATCAATTTGATCATACGGCTGATTACCCACCTGCCGCTGGTTATTCTGGTAGGTGGATTATCCTATGAGGCTATTAAAGCATCGGCGAAAAATACCTCCCATCCATTGGTGAAAATATTGATTGCTCCCGGATTAGCTTTGCAAAGAATCACCACCCAGGAACCGGATGAAAGCATGTTAGAAGTCGCCATTATTGCGCTAAAAGCTGCTCGCGGAGAAGAGTATTCTCATCTCATAAAAAAAGAAGTCAGCGCTGATTCTTTTATTGAAACTATTTCATAATAAATGTGATATTGAACGACCATGCAGGAAAAAATTAAACAAATAATCGCCCGTTATCAGGAAATCAGTGAAGAAATGGGAAAACCCGAAGTGGCGGTGGATCGGGAAAAATATTCCAAACTGGCCAAGGAATATGCCGAGCTGGAACCCATTATCAAAAAGAATCAAATCTACCAGCGAACTCTGGCCCAACTGGAAGATACCCGACATATCTTAGATAATGAGACTGATGAAGAGCTCAAAGAATTGGCCAGAGAAGAATTAGAGAAGTTAGAACAGCAAGTTGAAGAGCTTGAAAGAGAAATTCATGCCCTATTGATTCCACCCGATCCTAATGATGAAAAAAATGTGGTTATGGAAATCAGAGCCGGGACTGGAGGAGATGAAGCCGGTATCTTTGCCGGAGATCTTTTCCGCATGTATCAGAAGTATTGCGAGGCTAAGGGGTGGAAAATTGAAATCATGGATGTAAGCTATGCCGAACGGGGTGGTTTTAAGGAAATCATATTTACCGTGAGTGGTAACAAAGTATATGGACGCCTGAAATATGAGAGCGGAGTACACCGGGTACAGCGGGTTCCCGAAACCGAAACACAGGGACGGATTCATACTTCGGCAGCTTCGGTCGTTGTGTTACCGGAAGCCGAAGATATTGAAGTAGAAATTAATCCAAACGATCTGCGCATCGATGTCTTCCGTTCCTCGGGACACGGCGGACAGCATGTTAACACTACTGACTCGGCGGTGCGCATTGTCCATTTGCCAACCGGAATCATGGCCACCTGCCAGGATGAAAAATCGCAGCATAAAAATAAAGCTAAAGCCATGAAAGTATTGAAAGCGCGCCTGTATGATTTAGAACTGCGAAAACATCAGGAGCACATCACTAACCAACGCCGTTCTATGATTCGCTCGGGCGATCGCAGTGATAAAATTCGCACCTATAATTTTCCTCAGAGTCGAGTAACGGATCATCGTATTCACCTTACCTTATACCGTTTACCGGAAATCATGGAAGGAAAATTAGATTATCTGATCGATCAATTGTTAATTGCCGATCTGGAAGAAAAAACCAGAGCAGAAATTCAGACGGCCTGAAATTTCCAGAAAAGGATGTAAAATCAGCACGTACTCACATCGCTATTCCTCCTCATGCAAGAAATTTGGACCATACAAAAAGTGTTAAACTGGTCGCAGGAATATTTCCATAAACATCAGGTGCCTGATCCACGTCTGAGCGCCGAGCTACTTCTCGCCGATGTATTGAGGCTGCAGCGCCTGGAACTGTATCTCCAATTCGAACGAATTCTCACAGCAAACGAACTCGCGCACTATCGCAGTTATGTTCAGCGACGGGTGAAATTTGAACCGGTACAGTATATCCTCGGTCAACAGGACTTTATGGGATTGACTTTCACGGTTAACCCGGCGGTGTTAATTCCAAGACCAGAGACGGAATTACTGGTAGAAGCTGTTCTGGCTGAAATAACACAGAGAAACAATCCCTCTCTCACCATCATGGATGTCGGGACGGGCAGTGGAGCGATTGCCATTTCACTCGCACACTATCTTCCCCAGGCTAAAATTATTGCACTGGATAACAGCGAGGCGGCCCTAAAAGTTGCCCAACAAAATGCCCATCGGCTCGCTGCGGTCAACGTCACCTTTTTGTTAGTAGACTTTTTGACCGATCCATTATCGAAACTGGAAAAAGCGGATATCATTGTTTCCAATCCCCCTTATGTTTCTCAGGAGCAATTCGAGAATCTTCATCCCCAGGTGAAAAATTTCGAACCATCGCAGGCCTTACTGGCGGGATCAGATGGTTTAGATTTTGTTCGGAAATTGATTCAACGTGCACCAGAAATTTTGATCGATAGCGGCTTGATTTTTTTTGAAATCGGTTTCGATCAACGAAACCAAATAGAAAATTTATTATTAAATAATCAGTTTAAAAATATATCATTTATAAAGGATTTACAGAATATTTACCGTATTGTGAAAGCACAACTATGAAAAAAAAGAAAAAACAGATAAACAACATAACTAATTTACCAGAATCCATTCTGAACCTATTACGAAGCAGAACCGCCAGGAGTCACCGAATTAAAGAAATTTCCCATGCTTTACATATTTCTAAGCATAATTATCGGGAATTCCAGGAGGCTCTGGCGATGTTGGAGAATCAGGGACAGATAATCAAATTGAAGAAACGACGAATTGCTCTGCCTTCCTCTTTGAAGCGGATCTCCGGGACTATTCAAATCACAAAAAAAGGATTTGGGTTTGTCATGGATGAGCAGAATGGCGAGGAAATTTTTATTCCTGCTCAATATTTACATACCGCACTGGATGGCGACATGGTAGAAGTTCAGCTATTTGCTGCCTCGCGCGGTAAAAGTAAGGAAGGCCAAATTGTCTCTGTTCTGAAGCGTGCCCGTGAAACGTTCGTTGGCACCTATCACCGCAGTGAATATTATGGATTTGTGGTTCCAGACAATCCTCGAGTCTATCGGGATTTCTATATTCAACCTCAAAATGATCTTAACGCCAAACAGGGACAAAAAGTAGTGGTAAAATTTGTAAAATGGGATGCCGCTACTCTGAATCCTGAAGGCCAGATTATCGAAATTCTTGGCTTCCCTGATGAACCCGGTGTGGATATCTCCAGTGTAATTAGAGGATTGAACCTTTCCACCACTTTCCCTCCCAAGGTAGAGAAGGCGGCTAATCAAATTGATTTCCAGCTTACTGCTGAGTTGGTTGCTCAACGCCTGGACTTGAGGGAGGAGATCATTTTCACCATCGATCCAGTCGATGCCAAAGATTTTGATGATGCAGTCTCCCTGAAAAAACTGGAAAACGGTCACTACCAATTAGGAGTCCATATTGCGGATGTCAGCTATTTTGTACCGGAGGGATCTATTATTGATAAAGAAGCCTTACAGCGTGGCACCAGCATTTATCTGGTCGATCGTGTAATTCCCATGCTACCCGAACGTCTATCGAATGAGCTGTGCAGCCTGAAACCCGATCAGCCTCGTTTAACTTACAGTTGTATAATGGAAATTGATCAGAGAGGGAACGTGGTAGATTACCAGCTAACCCCATCCGTTATAATAAGCAAGCGCCGCTTTTCCTATGAAGAAGTGCAAAAGATTATCGATGACCAAGAATCCACCGATCCCTATGCGACAATTCTGCGCGAAATGCGGGATTTCAGTCAGAAACTACGCCGGATAAGAAATCAACAGGGAAGCATTGACTTTGAGACTCCAGAGGTTCGTTTCATCTTGAATGAGCATGGAAAGCCGGTGGAAATTATTCCTATTCAGCGTTTGCAGAGTCATGAGCTGATCGAAGAATTCATGTTAATGGCCAATAAAACTGTGGCCAAGCATATTTCCAAAATTTCTGGGAAGGGGAAAAAGCTCCCATTCATTTATCGCGTTCATGAAAAACCGGACAGTGATAAGATTTCGCATTTTGAAAATTTTTTGAATGCTCTGGGGTTTAAAATAAAAATTCCCAAAAACGTCACTCCCCGGCAATTTCAGGACATCATGAATCAGGTGCTGGGAACCAAAGACGATATTCTAATTAAGGAAGTTGCCCTGCGCACCATGATGAAGGCCAACTATTCGCCGCAAAATATTGGACATTTTGGTCTGGCTTTCTCAGACTATACCCATTTTACCTCTCCGATTCGTCGCTATCCCGATTTAACCGTACATCGGTTGCTGAAAGAATATTCCAACTCGATCGAACCGCATCGGGTGAAAAGCCTTCAACCCTATGTAAAGAAAGTCAGCGAAATGAGTTCAGAGCGAGAACGGTTAGCCCTAGAGGCAGAGCGGGAAAGTATCAAGGTCAAACAGGTGGAGTGGATTGCGGATTATGTTGGACAAAGTTTCGACGGACTCATCTCCGGGGTTACGGCCTATGGCCTGTTTGTCGAAATCACTCCCTATCTCATCGAAGGTTTTATTCGGATGGAAGATATGGCGGATGATTTCTATCTTTATAATGAAAAAACCTATTCATTAATCGGGAGAGAATTTGGCCGCACCTATCAATTGGGGGATGAGATTCGTATCCGGGTAAAATCTGTAAATCGGGAAGTAAATCAAGTTGATTTTACGATTGCCGAAGAATCACTCTAATATCTGATAATCCGGTTTTATCAACCATATTAGCGGGAATCATCTCTACCGTTACGCTGAAAAGTTTCAAGGAAGATAATGGAAGTTTAGAATAATATTGCTCCCTTGCAAAATGAAAATTTCTGGTGTTAACTTTCACTAACCGGAAACGTATAAAAATAAGCTGGTTAACGTAAGTTAAACGGAAAACAAAATTGAAACTTTCCCGCACATTGCTCTGCGCGTTTTTCTTCTCCTGGTTCAGTATACCTTGCCACCTTGCTTTCGCCCAAACCAGCGATTCTATTGCTATCCCTGCTGTAAGTGACAGCTCACAAACTGTTTATAAAAAATCAGATTTAGAAGATCCGGTAAAATATCGGGCTGAAACAATCACCTTCTCTGTGAATGGCAGAAAGACCTATTTGGAAGGAAATGTTCGCATCAATTATTTGAATATGCAACTGGAAGCCGGTAAGGTTTTCATTGACTGGGAAAAGAATTATATGCGTGCCACGGGGGTCGTGGATTCCATCGATTCTCTGGGAAATCCCGTTTATAAAGATCTCCCGGTATTTCGTGAAACCGGGAATGAACCCATTTTTGGCCATCAATTGGAATACAATTTCAAAGATCAACGAGGAAAAGTGACCGTTGGAAAAACTTCCATGCCACCCGGGCATTACCGTGGTGAGACCATTAAAAAAATCGGAAAAAATACTTTATTAGTAAAAGATGGTTATTTCACCAGTTGCGACAGTATAGACGACCCCCATTTCTATTTTCGAAGCAACAAAATGCGAATCATAACCGGAAAAAGGGCCATGGCCAAGCCTATCGTGATGTACATCGAAGAGGTTCCCATCCTGGCCATTCCTTTTGGCGTTTTTCCCATGGAAAGGGGAAGGCGTTCAGGGGTAATTATTCCAAAATTTAACACCAGCAGTTATGGTGGAAACTCATTGCGAGATTTTGGTTACTACTGGGCGGCCTCCAACTATTGGGATGCGACCTTACTGGCAAACTTCTTCGAAAAAACCGGCATGGCATTCGAGAGCGAACTCCGATATATTAAACGATATACATTAAATGGAAATTTTCGCGGTCGTTATGCTCCAAAAGATGTAACCACCGGCCAACGTATCCAACGCTGGAGCGTCGATTTTTCTCACAGCCAAACGCTCAGTGAAACCAGTACGCTGAATGCACGAGGATCGTTCACCAGTGATAAAAATTTTTTACAGGATTACTCTCATAATCAGCAGGACCGCTTAAATCAAATGCTAACGACCGATGTCAGTTTTTCTAAAAGATGGCCAAGTTCCAGGAACAATCTGACCGCCAGTGCTTCCCGCACTGAAAATTTACAAAACGGAGATATTTCCTATACATTTCCCCGAGTATCCTTCAGTCATACTCAATCCAATCTGTTCGAGTTTAATCCCAAAACCAATCCCCGAAAAAAATGGTACCATGATTTGACATACAACTACAACAGCAACTTTCTTTCCAAAGGAAGTAAAAGATTACAAAGCACTACAGGGATTTATCAAAAAGACTCGGGTCTGGGCTGGCAACATAGCGGAGGACTATACTTGAACAGCAAAGTTCTCAAGTATGTAAAATATAATCAGAATTTACAGGTCGAAGAACTCTGGGTACCTCGTTACCTGGAGTATACCTTTATCGATTCACTGAATAATACCCGGGCTGACACCATCAATCAATTCAAGGCTCGTCACACCTTTAAATTAGGAATTGGTGCTTCTACCACGATTTATGGCCTTTTTGAAACTCCCTTTTTACCCATCAAAATGATTCGTCATAAAATGGATCCATCCATCAGTTTCTCTTTTAGTCCCGATTTTACCGATCCAGGTTTTGGTTACGTACAATCCTTTCAAGACAGTCTGGGTCGAACCATAAAAAGAGATCGATTTTCCGGAAATCCGTTTGGAGGCACTTCTTCAGCTGAATCGCGGCAGATGAACATCTCACTGAATAACTTTTTCCAGGGGAAAACTATTAAAAATGGGGAAGAGAAAAAAATCGATCTATTTTACATCAACTTTTCCACTTCCCACAATTTTATTGCCGATAGCTTGAAGTGGAATGATCTTCAAACCAACTTGCGAGCCAGTGCCACTCGGGATTTGGATTTCAGCCTTTCCGCTACCCACTCTTTTTATCAACCGACCAGTCGAGGTACTGGGCGGCGAAATGAATATGTGTGGGAAAAGGGATTTGAACTGCCCCGGCTAATCACTTTCCGAGTCAATGCTAACATTCATATTGCTCCGCCTCCCCCCAAAGATAAAAAAAGCTCAGTAGAAGATACCACTCAGATCGCCGATTCCCTGCAGATCCCTGACATCACCGTGGATCCCATCACAGAGGGATTAAAAAATTTTACTCTCCCGTGGGATATTACCGCTCAGTTTACTTACGGTCTGGACAAATACGACATCAACAATGTTCGTAAGATTTTTGACATGACTTTAGCGGCCCGCCTGGAGATTACGCGTAATTGGCGAATTCAATATTCCGCTGCTTTTAATTTGTTAAAGTGGGATATTAATTATCAGAGTTTCAATATTTATCGGGATCTGCATTGTTGGGAAATGTCATTCTCCTGGGGACCGAATCCTCGCGGGTATAGTTTCTTCACTTTCCAGATTCATGTCAAAGAGCCGGCTCTGCGTGATATTAAATTGACCAAGAGCTCTGGCGGACAAAGAGTTTTCAGCCGGTAGAAAATAGTTTCATGGTCTAAAATTAAAAGGAGATTCGCGTCTCCCTTTTTCAAATCTTCAACGACTTATGAATTGTGATATGAAGTAAAACTTATTTTTTTAAAAACCTCAAAAATACCGTATAGACCCTTTGGGCTTCATCCGATTTCTGCATCGTAAAATCAAATTATTTTTTTTTCCGTCTTAAAACTGGCCAGAGCTCTATCCACCGTCTCGTAGGTTTCAAAAAATTGCACCAATTGGGTAATCATTAACAGACTGTCAATTTTTTCCGATACATTGGCCAACTTCAAATTACCGCCTTCTTTGCGCAAGGAGCCCCAGCATGACATCAACACTCCTAATCCGGAGCTATTCATCCATTTCACTTTACTGAGATCGATCACCATTTTTTTAATTCCATCGCTCATTAGACTTTTCACTTTCTCATGTAGACTGGCGGTTTCCGGTCCACCCATCATATTTCCGCTAACAGTCAGAATAGCGACATCACCTTCGATTTTTTCTTTAATCTTCATAATGTTCTCCTCTTTTCATTCTCTGTTCGGCAGGTATTTCATCATAAAATTACAATTTTAAAATAGTTTAACTATAGATTGGCTTTTAAATCAACTTGAAGAAGAATATGTTTTAATAACAATGTTGTCATCAGATAGGCCTTGGAAATTATTATCAGACACATTGGCGCTTCATCACCAGCAACGTCATATCATCTAATTGAGGAACACCCTTTGAGTACTCCAGCACCTCTTTTATAATAGAATTTATCATTTGTTCAGAAGATTTATCCAGATTCGCCTGCACGGTCTTTATCAATCGTTGTTCTCCGAATTCTTCTTCACGCTGATTCATTGCTTCGGTAATTCCATCAGAATTGAGCAAGAGTACATCTCCAGGGTTAACCGCAATCCGATCTTCATTATAAGAAAAATGGGGTACAAATCCCAGCACAACTCCGCCGGTTTTCAAACGATCCACAGTCTTATTGGTCCGAAAGAGCAAAGGAAAATCATGGCCGGCATTACAATAACACAATTCATTTTTTTTGCTGTCCAGTATTCCAAAGAACAGAGTAGCAAATTTGGTACTGTCTGTCCCATGAAACAGTAAAGTATTGGACTTTTCGATACACATATGGCATGGAACCCCGGGTGCAACCTGTCCGCGCAGGGTCGCTTGCAGATTGGCCATTAACAAAGCGGCCGGCATTCCTTTTCCGGATACATCTCCCACTCCAAATGCCAACAGATGATCATTTAGCTGTAAGAAATCAAAATAATCTCCTCCCACTTCCTTGGCTGGAATAGTTTTAGCAGCAATATCATAGCCTGGAATTTTCGGGGTAGTGGTGGGAAGCAGATTCATCTGGATTTCCCGTGCCATTCGCATCTCTTCCTGCAGTTTCAATAAGGCCTGTTCTTCCTGATATAACCTCGCATTTTCAATCACCTGAGCAGATTGGGCGGCGATGATCGATAACAACCGAATATCATCACCTGAAAACGCCGCATCTTCTTTTTTATTGAAAACTGCGATTAATCCGATCATCCGACCTTTTAAAATTAAAGGGACACTTAATAAGGAACGGATAGATAACTCCGAATCGCCAATGTCGCGGAACCGATGATCCCTGGCAAGTTCATTAATCAAAAGCGCGGTTTTATTTTTAATCATCCACCCCACCAGTTGATTATCCAACCGATACGGCAAGATATTAACCTGAGAATCCTGTTTTCTTACAATGGTATGTAATGGTTTAGACTGATCCTGCTCGTCTAAAAGCATTACCGCTCCCTGTTCTACCTTTAAATGCTTTACACACTTTTGAATAATCAGATTGACCACTTCAGTTAAGCTCTGGGTAGAAGAAATAGCGGTAGCAATATCATTCAGAACCGATAGCTCCTCAATGGCCCGACGCAATCGTTTATTTTCTTCTGCTAATAATATTTCCTGCCTAATGGGGTCTTGTTTAGCCATAAGATCTTATAACTCTATTACAGTCTTCTACCGGAAAATGATCAAGTACATTAAAAAATACAGTAGGTCTATAAAAAGTTTTTTCCGTTTTTTCGTGATAGCAAAATTATAAAGTTTATTAAATGATAGCAATAGGTTTTATGGTAAAAAAATAGGTTAGTCACCGCCAGATCACACAATGATTTTAATTCATGACGATTTTCATAATTTTCTCAAAGGACAGAGACGTTATTTAAAGAAAATTATTGTTCTCTGATGATACCAAAAAAGAACGGCATTTGAAATTTTAACTGGCTTTTTTCCGCATGCCTTTCATCATCCATTTGCGGGCTAACCAGAGTGCAATCGGGGATACCATGGCGATCAGTCCGTAGATCAACCACATTTCACCGGTGCGCATTGGCAATCCGGAAGAAGGATGGGGTACATAATTCGCAATGAAATAACCTGAATAGGAGGCGGTGATCATCTTGGTCAGAAACCACGGAAACTGTCCAATGCCCATATACGCACCGGTTTTCCCCTCCGGAGCGATTTCGGCTATCCATTGCAAGAAACGAGGTTGCCACATGGCCTCACCGATAGTCATCAAAAGCACATACAACAAAAACAAACCGGTATGAGGACCAGTTGCCAGTAAGAAGGTGGGTAAAGCCATCACAAAGGTACCATAAATCATCATGCGATAGACATTGACCTGGGATGTTAATCCGGCGATGATCGGCGCTAAAACAAAAATTAGAATAGGATTCAGATTGGAAAAAAACTCGAAATAATTACCCACCAGAGTACCCGCAAAGGCCCGATCCAGATAATAAGGGATCGTCAACCAGTTATGGGCAAAGAGAGTCTGAACCGGTATCAAAATAAAAATAAAGAATACAAAGCGAACATCCCTGAAAGGATGATCCGGCCTCTTTCTCAAAAAATCCCATAGGGTGACTGCCGCCAGGACAATAATGACCACAATAGTAAATTTATAGTAAATTTGATGAGTGGTTAATTGCCAGATCAGAAATGCTATCAACAGCAGGATAATACTTCCCAGTCCTATAAGTAATTTATTATCAATTTTTACTTTTTCTTTAACCTTGTCGCTTTTCACAGAAACATCCTTATTGGCATTGTCTTGCATGGCCCTTGTCTCTTGCTGAATTCTGGTGACTGCCTGCTGGTCGGTTTTCTTATTCAGTATCAAAACGGTTATTATTACTGAGCAGAGGGTTAGAATGGTATAGACCCAAAAGACAGCTGTTAATCCATTGGGGGGAAAGATGGTTTCGAAGTGATGGCGAGTGGCGGGGGAAATAAAGCCAGAGAGAAAGGCTCCCAAATTCATTAACGCATATACGACCGCATACCCCATGGCCGCCGTTTGGGGATTGGTATATCGCTTAACACCCGCGTATGCGGCTGGTTGGTATAATCCATAAGCTGCTACCATAAAGAAAAGACCTGCAATCATAACGAAAAACATCGGGGAACCCATCCCGCTACCCAGAGGGATTGTACCAGAAAGGGATATTAAAGTACGCCCCACCATCATTACCAGAAGAGCCAGAGCCAATGCTCGACGCACACCTAAGCGGTCAGCCACTCCTCCAAAAAGTAACATGGCAAATGTGATTCCACCGGTCACTCCTCCATACACCCAACCGGCATGTAAATCGCTCAAGGCCACATTTTCTGAACAATATTTTCCCAGAATGGTCAAAATCCCAAAATACACCAATCCCTCTATTACATAAGGAATGTTCACTCCCCATAATGCTTTGGGTGCCCTGGCGAAAGCGATCAGGGTTTGTCTTAGTTCTTTGAAAGAATCATGTAAAACGGTAGAAATTTTTTTACGGAGTGAATTATTAACGGAGGGACTATTATCCATGGCGATTCCAATCCTATTTTTAGTAAACTGAATGGCCTAAAAATCCAGCTATTTAAAAATGGTTTTATCCCGCATGGCACCAACGGATATCATCGAAACGGGCACTTCGATGTGAGATTCCAGATATTCCAGATATTTTTGTGCTTTCAGTGGCAGTTGATTATAACGCAAGACGTCACTGGTGGTGGAATTCCAGCCTGGTAAAGTCTCATAAATTGGTTTACATTTTTCTAGAATATTTATATCAGCGGGGAATTCGTCAATTCTTTCATCTTTATATTGATAAGCTGTACAGACATTGATTTTGTTTAGGGAGTCCAACACATCCAGTTTGGTGATGGCCAGAGAGGTGAGACCATTTATACGAGCGGCATAGCGAGCCACCACCAGGTCGAACCAACCGCAGCGCCGTGGACGCCCCGTCGTGGCACCATATTCCTGTCCAGCTTCCCGCAGGGCGGTTCCCTCCTTACCTTTTAGTTCGGTTGGAAAGGGTCCTTCCCCTACCCGAGTCGTATAGGCTTTGACCACTCCCAGAATGTGATTGATTTTAGTGGGACCGATACCGCTTCCCAGGCATGCGCCGGCACTCACCGGATTAGAAGAGGTCACAAAAGGATAGGTGCCATGATCCACATCCAGCAAGGTGCCCTGCGCGCCTTCCATTAAAATTTTCTTTCCTTTACTGATGGCATTATTCAACAGTAATGTGGTATCCGTAACTAATGGTTTAATAACCGGACTGACCTTGATGATTTCCTGGAGAATGTCACTGAGGGAGACCGGTGCCTGTTGATAGATGCTTTGCAGGATTTCATTTACTGCCGTCACGCGCATTTTTAATTTTTCTGCCAATGTTTTTTGATCAAACAGGTCAATCATCCGTATTCCACAGCGATTAATTTTATCCGAATAGGCAGGTCCAATGCCGCGTCCGGTTGTGCCGATCCGTTGTTCAAAACCACTGGCTTCTTTTATTTGATCCAGCAATTTATGGTAAGGAAAAATCAGATGAGCTCGATTGCTGATCTTTAAACGACCATCTATTTTAATCCCTTTATTTTCCAGTAAATTCATCTCTTCCAGAAGTGCAACGGGATCTACCACCACTCCATTTCCGATTATACAGGTGGTCTGGGGATGCAGAATCCCACTGGGAATTAGATGCAGGATAAATTTATTTCCTTTCAGGTTGATAGTATGCCCAGCATTGGCGCCACCTTGGTAACGCACCACTAAATCCATTTCGGAACTGAGAATATCCACGATTTTTCCTTTGCCTTCGTCCCCCCACTGTGCCCCCACCACAATTGTCACTGGCATATTTGTACTCCTTCAAAAAAAAACTCCGGGAAAACTCACCGGAGTTATCGATTAATATTCTCCATTTTCTGATGCCATTTAAAAGCTGTCCACAGCTGCTTGCACTGAGTCATACGAATCAAGAATGGTATGTAACCTGGTAATCTTCAGAAGGTTTTTCAGATTCGGATTGACATTGGCTAATTTGAGAATTCCACCATTCGTCTTAAAAGTAGAGAGCGCTTTGATAAGAATCCCCAGACCACTGCTGTTTACTCTCTCAACGTTCTGGAGGTCTAACACCAGCTTCAGACATTTTTCATCCAGATAATGATTAATCGTTTCATTGAGCGAGACCGCTTCTGGTCCCCCCATCAGACTACCCTCCAGGTTCAACACTACCACTCCTGAGATGCGTTTTTCACTTATTTTCATAGATCGATCCCGTCTATTAGAAAAAATGTTACGATCTCATTTTATCTTTTTACGGTTCTCAAACTCCACCAAGATGGGTGAAGCAATATAGATTGAAGAGTAGGTACCAATAATTATTCCAAATAGTAGAGCAAAACTGAATCCTTTTAATACCTCACCGCCGAAGAGATACAATACCAGAACAACTAGAAGGGTAGTGCCAGAAGTAATAATGGTTCTGCTGAGAGTCTCATTAATACTTTGGTTGATCACCGTAGAATAATCAAATGCCTGGCGTTTTAATAACTTGAGGTTCTCGCGAATTCGGTCAAAAACCACGATAGTGTCATTCACCGAATATCCAACCACGGTGAGTAAAGCAGCCACAATGGCAATGGATATTTCATAATTGAGAACTGAAAAGACTCCCACGGTGATAATCACATCATGAAACAAAGCGACCACCGCCCCGATTCCGAATCGCAATTCTTTAAACCGCAGGCGAATATAAATCAACATCAAGATCGTGGAGGTAAGAATAGCCATTATGGCATTCCCCACCAGTTCTTTACCAACCTTTGGACCTACCGTTTCTTTTCGCATCTCAATTACTTTATATCCGGGAAACTCATTGGATAATTTCTCAATTAACTCATGAAATACCAGATCAGTATTTTCGGTTAAGTCCACCCGGGCTGAAATTTCCTGCATGGAACCATAATGTTTGATTTCTGCATTTCCCAGTCCATATTCACTAAAGACCTTGCGCACCCTTCCTATTTCAATCGTTAGAGGTTTCTCAGGTTCATTTTGATCTTCGAAACGAATCTCCATGAAGGTCCCCCCCCGAAAATCCACGCTGTATTTTGGTCCCCCATGGATAATCAACGAAACAATAGATATCACTATTAAGGTAAGCGAAATAGTGGCAGCTATTTTTCTTATTCCCATAAAATTATAATTCGTATGATGAAAAAAACGCATGACTGGATCAGCTCCTTATTTTAAATAGCCCTGAAATCAGATACTTAATTTTTTAATAATTTTACGTTCTAACAGAAATTCAAAAATAGTACGAGTGACAAACACAGCAGTGAAGATACTGGCCACAATACCGATCATCAAGGTTAGAGCGAAGCCTCGAATTGGTCCCGAACCAAAGTTATACAACACAACTCCCGCAATTAAGGTGGTAATATTCGCATCCAGGATGGTGACCAGCGCTCTTTTATACCCGGTATCGATGGCCGACCAGATAGTTTTCCCTTTCTCCAATTCTTCTCTGATTCGTTCAAAGACTAAAACGTTGGCATCCACTGCCATACCAATAGTGAGAATAATTCCGGCGATACCTGGTAAAGTGAGAGTGGCATGGAAATAGGACATGACCCCTAATAGAATGATGATATTAAAAATAAGGGCAAAATCGGCCACAAAACCGGAAAATTTATAATAAATTATCATAAATATAGTTACAGCTAAAAATCCAAGCAGGGCGGATAGCGTCCCCTTTCTGATCGAATCTCTACCCAGCGACGGTCCAACCGTTCGTTCTTCCATCAACTTCACGGGAGCGGGAAGTGCACCTGCTTTTAGAACAACCGCCAGGTCTTTAGCCTCTTCCATGGTATCTAAGCCAGTAATTCGCGCTCGTCCATCTCGAATTTTGGCCTGAATGACCGGTGCGGAATGAACCTTTCGATCGAGGACGATGGCCAGCCTTTTATTCAGATTGGCACCTGTGACCCGTGAAAAGATTTTCGCCCCTTCATCATTGAAGGTCAAAGAGACTTCAAATTTTCCAAAAGATCCGGCTTCATATCCACTACTCGGTTGAGGGAAAGCGTCGGTAATGGTTTCTCCAGTTAATTCGGGTTGTTTCTCAACCAAAAAAATGCCATAAAATTCTCCGCTGGGATCAAGCTTGCCCCACAGGAATTCAGCTTCACCAGCCTCTTTCTGGATAATATTTTGAATATCGGGTTGTTGCAAGAGCAGACGCAGGCGGGCTTCGTTATCCTTGGGAACCAGCAAACGCTGTGGATCACCAGGATAAGCAAAAAATAAATTTTCCCGATAAATTTTTTCACGAGCAAGTTCTGTGGAATCTTCTGCCACGGTATCAGCAGCAGGTTTAGATTCTCCGAATAATTCTTCTGGACGAATGACTGAGGTGTCTTTAGGTGCTTCTTCTTTTAAGGTATCCTCAGGAACCATCTTCCCTTTGATATATTCATTAATTTTGGCAGCGACATTTTGAGTAAATTGCTGGTCTTTTAATAAGCGAAATTCCAGCAAAGCGGTTTGTCCCAAAATGCCACGAACTCGTTGTGGATCAGTAATGCCGGCCAGTTCAATAATGATACGCTTCTCACCCTGTTTTTGAATGGTCGGCTCAGATACGCCAAACTGATCAACTCGATTTCGCAAAATTTCCAGCGAGCGATTTACTGCTTCGGCTGATTGAGCCCGCAGATACTTCAGAATATCATCCCGATCCCGTAAAGATTTTGTCCCATAATAACGCGCCAGATCACTTCCACGCTTTTCCAATTCTTGAGTAAACACCGTGAGAAAATCACGCTCTTCACGACTGGCAATGGCACGCGCTTCTTTCCAGGCTTCTTCAAATCTATCATCCTTGTTTCGCGCTAACACTTTCGCCAATTCCTCCACATCCACTTCCATCACCACATGCATTCCTCCCTGCAAATCCAACCCTAACTTGATGGAGTTACTCAGCAATTTTTCATACGCCTTGGGATTTTCAATTCTCAGATCTTCCTTAGCCGTCGGACTCATCAGATAATTAAATTTGATGGTTGGATACAGAAGATAAAGAAACAGGACGGTGACAACAAATATAATGGCTGCTTTTACTAATAAATTTCTCCGCATTAGATAACAATCCTCCGTTGATAACTGGACCTTAAACCACTAGCACTTTCTTTAAATTTGCAAGCTGTGAATATACTGGAAAGGCCTAAAAAAGTCAATCGAAAAATAATTTGTAAAGCATTGATAATTAATGAAATTTACTCATTCTATAAGTCAAAAAAATATCTGTCAAGGAAAAATTTTCTCCGGATATTCCCCTATTTCAGTAAATGGATGGGTACTATTCAGGATACGGATTGTAAGATTTTACTGATTTCTTCGACTGCCATTTTTACGGCTGGAGTTCGATAGGGTTGAAAACCGCTATCAATTTTCACGATGAAACCCTGCCCATGCCTGGCTACCAATAAAAAAAAATTCTGAACATAATTCCGATCCGAAGTGACGGTTCGCAGCAGAAAAGCCTGCTTATCTGAAGTACTGAACACCTCTTTTATGGCAAATACCCGATCGGCGTTGATTCGCTCTATTCCTTTTAAATTTTCAATTTCTGAAGGAATAATGGGGCGCTGAATATAAACATGGGGCATATCTGTATTCTCCAATAATCTCACTATCGATTTATGTCGTTTTTTAATCGCTTTCAGGTGGAAGATTTGGCGGTATTGCTCCCGCCACTTTCGCTCGTATTTGGTGGATACCTCCCGCTTAAAGTCGCTTTCTATTTCTCCACACCTGAATAAAGAATTGGCTGTGAAATACTCCTTCGCTTCCGCCGCATACCATTGCTGATCGGTGAATAATTCAAAGCTGCCGCCTATTTCCAACACTGCCCCCAGGGTAGCCACAAAAGATGAATTTAATAAACGGCGCTCCTGATGCTTCTTTTTGGGCCAGGGATCGGGAAAATTCATCACCAGCCGAGTAATGCTGAGGTCGGCAAAAAGTTCGGATAACACAAAACGGGCATCATCACGCAACACTCTGACATGTTGTAAGTGATGAGCAAAAATACGGGATTGGATGCGTTCCGCCGAAGCAAGAGAAAGTTCGATACCTAAAAAATTCCAATCCGGTTGAGATTGTGCCCAATTGACCAGAAACTCTCCGTTCCCACAGCCCACTTCTACGGCTAAAGGGGCTTTGCGTTGAAAAATCTTCTCCCAATCCAGAGGAAAATGATCATAGAGGCGGGGATTGATCTCATATTTTAAAATCGAAACGTCCTTCATTCTCTATTCTTTTTATCCATCGCTGACTGGAAAATTTAATCATTTTAAATCTGGACGCATTATTTTTCTTTACAAACCTTCAGTTGCAATTTTCTATTCTTTCTCATTACATTTTATGAAAAACAACATAAGGAACTATGATGGCCGCCAACATTATCACGCTGGGAAGAATTATCCTGGTATTCGTCGTCATCATTCTCTTTCAGCTGGGATTTTACCCGCGGTTATTAGCGGTCGTTTTAACCGCACTGGTCATTTACCTTGACTCGCTGGACGGATATGTGGCTCGGAAATTAGAAGTAGCCAGCGAATTTGGCGCTTTGTTTGATATTACCGGAGACCGTATCGTAGAGCATATTTATCTCATCTTCTATTCCGCGACGGGCATACTGACATTTTGGGTACCCATCATATTTATTACCCGAAGTTTTTTAGTGGATACACTGCGCAGTGTCGCTTTCACTAAAGAAGGAAAAACTCCCTTCGGCAACCACACCATGATGAAATCACGTTTGACCCGTTTCTTAACCGCTTCCCGATTTAGCCGGGCAATATATGGCACTTCGAAAGTGATTGCTTTTATTCTGCTGGGCGGCTTGCTGGTTTTTCGCGCGGATTCAACACCATCTCTAAGTTGGCTCTCCTCCCCTGTTCTTAACCTCCTGGCACTTATCACCCAGGTGGTGGTGTGGATCATGGTAGCCTTTAATCTGATCCGCGGCATTCCGGTGCTAATCGACGGCCGATTCTATTTGCTGGACAAATATTTTCCACGTTCTCTTAAATCGGAAAATTAACCAATGAGCCGCTGGGCTGTATTTGATGTAGATGGAACTCTTTTCCCTCCTTCTTCCATGGAGAAAGCTTTTCTTACCTTCATGTTGAGAAAGGGGGTTATACCAATCGAGAATGTTTTTTACTATTTTCTCACCGCTACTTTAACAACCGTGAAATCAAATTACCAGGAAGGTTTTAAAAATAATAAATATTACCTGACATACTTACCGGTTCCACCCATTCAAACCGCGGCTAAAAAATTTGTTAAACAAATTGTCTGGCCCAGGGTATCAACTACCGGAATAAATCGTATACATGTCTGTCGTCAACAAGGGTATAAAATTCTGTTGATGAGCGGTTCACCAGATTTTTTAACCTATCCGTTAGCCACCTATCTTCGGCCGGATGTTACCATCGCTTCCGAGCTTGAAATAATCCACAATCGGTTTTCCGGCCGGTTGATGAATCTCCACCCATATGGGATGAGAAAAACCACTATCCTGAAAAATCTGTCTCAAAAACTTTCGCTCGATTTTCAGAGGTCCATCGTCTTTGCGAATCACCATTCTGATTATCATCACATGCAATTATTCGGGGAAGCGGTGGCGGTTAATCCAACTGGCAAATTAAGAAGATTAGCCCAAAAAGATGGCTGGAAAATTGAAAGCTGGGAATAGAATTTGATCTGGGAAAAATTAATTCGTAGATGTTTATTTTCAATTTTTTTCACATTAATTACATTTTAATGTAACCGATAATCAAATAGAGAGCACGAGTCACAAGATAAAACATCGTGGCGGTATGGAAGAGAAATATTGTAAAAATCACCCTCACACCTCAACCAATCTTCGCTGTTTTCAGTGCAAACAATATATTTGCAATCTGTGTCGATTAAATTTAGCTCATCATTACTTCTGTAGTTACTCTTGTTATTTCAAATTCCAGTTCAATACCCTCGCTAAAAAAATCAAACCATTTCAATTCATTATCCTTCTGGTCTTACAGTTTCTTCTGTTTCTGGCTATTATTTTACTCGCTATTCGCATGAATCAACGATTTCAAAAAATTACTATTTCTCCTTCGTTGGGTATCGCAGATTCCAGTTATTTCAGCGATTTACGCACCGTATTAAAAGTCACCCAAAATGATTCACTATCTGCTCCAATTTTGCAACCAGAGGATCTGATAAAAAAGAGCAGTTACTCTTTTCAATTTCCATTAAAAAATGACTGGATTGTCAACGTGTGGAGAAACGGTCAACCTGTGATCAGTGAATGGGCACGGCAGTCAGGTCTATCTAAGTTCACCCTGCCGTTGGATTACGGACAGAATCTGGTGCGCATTTTAGTTTTAGACCAGCAGCAACAGATCATTTATCAAGAACAACTTCAACTGGAATATCGCAGTCAAAACGTGGAACTACTTCGCCGCTCCCTTCATCGCGGTGATCCCGGCAGGAAAATGGTTGCCCTCACTTTTGATGCAGGTTCGGATAACAATCATACCCATGAAATTCTGGCGATCTTGAACAAGTATCAACTCAAGTGCACGTTATTTTTGACCGGGAAATTCATGGAAAGATATCCGGAGATCGTTCAAGAAATCGTGGCCAACGGTCATGAGGTGGCCAATCACACCTATAGCCATCCGCATTTGACTTCTTATAGTGAGAACCGCCAACACCAACTGCGACCCGGAGTCAGCCGAGAATTTGTTCAGAAGCAATTATATAAAGCCGATTCAGTTTTTTATGCGCTCACTGGCTCACGATTGAAACCGTATTGGCGTGCACCCTTTGGTGAATACAATGAACAGATTCTTACCTGGGCAGCTGAGATGGGTTACCTTCATGTTCACTGGACAGGAAACTTTGACACTCACGATTGGGTCACAGATGAAACATCTGAACTCTATCATACTCCACAAGAAATTTTTGAGCAAGTACTGAAACTGGAAAAGGAGAGCGCCAGAGGTTTAAACGGCGTAATCATTCTGATGCATTTAGGTTCCCAGCGTCAGGAAAATCACATTTTTGAAATTTTACCCCACCTTATCCAGGAAATTCGCTCCCGGGGATATACCTTCTGCACCATCAGTGATTTACTGCGATTCCCTGAGGCGTAAAAACTTTCCTTCCGACAAATGATAATTTGAAGTACTTCGATTGCGCTTCTTTAAACAAAGCGGTTGAATATGTTGATTTATCTGCTTATTTTTTCAGAGAAAATAATTGTCCCATCATTTTATGATTTTATCCGCTATCATAAGGTAAATCAAAAGGAGCAGTTCATCATGTCTTATCATCAAAAACGATTTTCGCTCTTTTTCTTTATACCGATCATGTTTCTAAGCTTAATCTTTATTTTGCTCTTAACCGCTCATTCTCAAAATATCCCCGGTGATTTTTTTCCAGGTGGAGTCTATGATTTACAAATTCCCTCGCCAGCAAACTTTCTGGGGATAACTGTCGGTGATCGTCCGCTGAGCTATGAAGAAATACTGAGGTATTTTCAAGAACTGGATCGGATTAGTGAAAAGACGAAACTGATCGAATTCGGTAAGACCTATGAAGGTCGCTCCTTACATTACCTGATTGTCAGCGCTGAGGCGAATATACAAAAATTAGAAGAAATCCGCTCAACACTCAGTCTGCTCGCTGATCCTCGATATTTTCCATCCGGTTCAAAACCCGATGATATGATCGCGTCTACACCAGCGGTAGCCTGGATGATGTATGGGATTCACGGAGATGAGCTGTCCGGACCTGATGCAGCGGTGCAATTGGCCTATCAGTTGGTAGCGGGAGAAGATTCTGTTACTCAACGAATTCGCCGCGAACTGGTGGTTTGTATTCATCCCATGGAAAATCCGGATGGACGGCAACATTTTCTGGCCCAACTTGAACAATGGAAAGGTAGGATCAACAGTTATGACTATCAAAGCATCCAGCATACCGGTGTGTGGCCCTCGGGACGGGGAAACCATTACCACTTTGACCTCAATCGCGATTGGTTTTCACTGGTCAACCCGGAATCGCAAGCACGAGTTAAAGAGATTTTATCCTGGCATCCCCAGTTAATTGTTGATGCGCATGAAATGGGACCAATGGACACCCACCTTTTCTCCCCGGCCCGGGAACCCATCAACCCACACATTCCGAAAGAGCTAATTGAATGGTCAAATACCTTTGCCCGAGACCAAGCAAAGGCTCTGGACAAATTTGGATGGAGCTATTATACAAAGGAATGGTTAGAGGATTGGTATCCTGGTTATGGAAGTTCCTGGCCCATGTTGATTAGCTCGGTCGGAATATTATACGAACAGGCTGGTGTGGAAGGAACCAGCATCAAGCGCCGGGATGGATCAATCCTATCTTACCCGGAAGCTGTCCAGCATCAATTTATCAGCTCTATGGCGAATCTAAATACGGCGGCAAAAAATCGTCAAACGATGTTAAAAGAGTTTTATCTGTTGCGACAGAAGTCGATCTCAGTGAAAGGGAATCTATCACGAAAAACATTTTACATTTTGCCGGGAGACAATCACTCCAGAATTCAGCGATTGATTCACACGCTTCAGCTACAGGGTATTGAAGTCGAGCGAACCCTAACTAATGCGACTGTTTCGAATCTCCATAGTTATTGGCACAGGTCGGTTATTTCTAAAACCGTGCCGCAAGGAACCTTCGTGGTAAGGTCAAATCAGCCTTTAGGTGCATTAATTAATTCTATTTTAGAATTTGATCCTCGTATGAAATCAGAATTTTTACATGAGGAGCGCTTACAGCTTCTAAAAGAAAAGGAAACCAAAATCTATGATGTCACTGCCTGGTCCTTGCCTCTAGCATATGCCCTTGAAATTTATTGGTCACCGACCGATCCGCCGTTAAAAACAGAGAAAGTTGCTTTTGTATTCGATAAAAGAATTCACCACCCGGTTACCCCTGCTACTTTTGGATATATCTTTGATTACAGTGACGATAGCGCTATTCAAACGCTGGTTAAGCTGTTGGAAAATGATTATCGGGTGCGATCGTCCCGCAAGAATTTTAAAATTCAGAGCCGAGAATTCAAAAAGGGCAGCCTTTTAATTAGAGTGAATGAAAATAGCCAGGGATTGCATTCTGCTTTGCAAAAGATTGTGGACTCTACGGGAACAACCATTTATAGTGTGCAGACCGCCCTGGCAGAAAGTGGTCCCGATTTAGGCGGAAATGAATTTATTTTGCTGGAAAAACCTCGTCTGGCAATACTCAATGGTCCTGAAGTCAGCACCACTAATTTTTCAGCGTTACGGTATTTACTGGATCAAGAGATGCAGATTCGACATTCCATCCTGCTGTCATCTTACATTACGAATTTTGACCTCCGTAAATACAATGTCTTCATTTTACCTTCCTGCTGGGGAGGAGCAGAAACTTATCGCCGGGTCTTTCAGAAACCGGATCTAGAGAAACTAAAAAATTGGGTGGAAGCAGGTGGAACTCTGATTGCTCTGGAAAATGCAGCGGCTTTTTTAGCCGATAGTGCCAGTCATTTCCTGCAGACCAAGCTTTTCCATCAGTCATTTAAAGATAGCGACCTCTATCGAAAGTTTCTGAAGAATGTGAATCAGCGCCAGCAAGTAAAAATCGACAGTCTGGAGATCTGGGAAGGCCAACGCACCACGCGAGACACGACGACTATAAAAGCGCTTTCCAGAGAGCAGATCGCCTGGCTACAAAAGCAGGATGAACTCAATCGTTTATTTTCTCCCATTGGGGCCATTTTGCGAATTGTGCTGGATGAAGATCATTGGGTCAGTTATGGCATTGGTAAAGAAATCCCGGTGCTGATCAATAGTTCTCAAGCCTATCTGGCGATGGATCCTGTGGTTGTGCCTGCCGGATTCAGCGATGCCTCAAATTTACGATTATCTGGCTTGCTCTGGCCAGAAGCCCGCAACCGGTGGGCGAATACTGCTTATCTTACGGTAGAGCGAATAGGCAAGGGACAGGTGATCTTAATTGCAGGCGACCCTTTTTTCAGGGCTTATTTTCATGGAAGCGGACGTTTGCTGATCAATTGCATCCTGCTGGCTCCGGGAATGGGAACTTCGCCACCGGTACCCTGGTGAAAGCCCGGTAACATTTTGACGATTAGCGATTTTTGGGACGGGTCAGCACTTCAGCGGGAATATAATCGGACTGATCCAGACGAAAATTTTGGTGCTCGATAATACGGAGGTAACGACATTCCACCAAAACCACTTCATTGATTACCGTATCGGGACGGGCATACACGATAGCCAGATTTTCGGGTGCAAAACGGTTTTGAAAATAAGTGAGATCCGCCGATTTCTTCAAATACCAGTTGGTCTGAAACAAACCTTCACCACCCGAAGAAGGATAATACATTTTATTGGGATCAAAATTTTCTTCTTTCCAATCAAAGTAATGATGCTCCATCAATAAAACGACTTCATAGCGATCTTCCGTTTCATAAAATTCCGTCTCCTGAATCACACCGACCCAGGCAATCGGCACCGATCGCCATCTCTTAAGATCCTGACGAATATCCTGCGGATGCACTTTAAAATTGGACTTTAGATACTCTTCCCTCTCCCAGGAAGATTGGGGAGTATAGTGACGAACACAGCTACTGGTAAGCAACAGTGTTGCCAATAAGCTAATTAAAAAAATGAAATTCAATTTTCGTTCCATTTTATCTACCTGTCTTAAAGCATGAACACTCAGCTGTGAGCAAAAATGAAGAAAAAGCATCAATCAAATCATCCGTTGTATATTTCATTCTCTTATTAAATTTATTGAAATAACGAGAAAGTTGATCAGGATGAATAACAGCGAAATTTCTTTGGACTCACTTGCTCGAAAAAATTCACTCATTTCTCTTCGTGATCGCTTATTTACCCCTCAGATTGAGCTGATCTATTACCTCACTCTCATTTTTGTGAGTAAAGCGAATTAATTTATTAAGGAGCATGATCACATATTTTTCCATATCGAGCACAAAAGCCTCAGCTCGGTTATTAAAATAATTAAAGGCAATATACATGGGAATTCCGATGATGAGACCGGCGGCCGTCGTAATAAGGGCTTCCGAAATCCCTCCCGATAACGCTTTGGCCTGGCCGACTCCCAGACTTTCGATAACATTGAAGACTTTAATCATTCCCAGAACTGTTCCCAATAACCCCAATAATGGGGTAATAGCGGCAATAGTTTCCAGAGTGACCAGTCCTCGTTGTAAAACCCGTACTTCCTGTCTTCCTTCATCTTCCACCAGAACCCGCAATTCATCCGGTGGTAAATCCCTATTATTGATACCGGTTTGAACAATTCGCGAAAAAGGACCGTTGAATTTATCACATATCGATTTGACCAGATGTAAATCAGAGGGGGATTTAATCTGATCGAGAACAGAGATAATTTCCGGAATAAGAATTTTTCTTCTCCGCAGATACCAGAATCTTTCAATGACTACTGCCACACCCACAATCGAACTCAGCAGCAGCGGGTACATCACCCAACCGCCTTTTACAAAAATGTCCACCATAGATTCCTCTTGCCTGATTTATTTTCAAATGAGATTTACTTTCGAATAATAAAGTCTGGTCATTCATTGGACTGCGATAAGTTCAACTCCCGGAGGTTAGGATAAATCATCTTCACCGTGACTTCCAGATATTCGTCCGGGAAATTAGAAGGTAGGGGTAAGAAAGGAAAAACGGCCTGAATGGCACTCACCGAGCTCATTTGCAGGGATGAATGCCCTACCTGCCGCAATACTTCCAGATCGGAAATGTTTCCATCACGGCTGATTTTAAATCGCAGAATGGTATGACCATAGATCAATCCGAGTTCATAGTAAGCTGGAGGAGCGTACCATACCCGGTTTAATTTTCTTTTAAAAGCTAACCAATACGGAGCCCATTCCCATTCATAGGTGCTCAGCGCAAAATCACCTACCAGATCAGCATTAAATCCTTTTGGTCGGTGAGATGTTTCACCGCGGGTTTCGCCGGATTGTGCGGCCTCATCTATTTTGGGAGGCTCAGACTTACCAGTCAGAGCAGAGCGATCGAAATTTCGATTTTCCTTGAAAGCCAGCACCGATTTCTTCAAAGCCTCCTGCATTTTTTCGGTCTGAGCAGGAGATTCTTCAACCGACTGAGTCGCGTTCTTTTCTTCGGTCTCACTTCCCGGGACGGCCCGCAACTGACCAGGAACAATAGCTGGCGCTTGCGAAACAGAAGCTGCTGTGGACAGCATATCACTCTCCTGAGGCTGCTGTTTATTCGCATTGGGATTTTCTACCAGCTCATAAAATTTTTCAGGGATATTTTCCTGCGTTTTGACAGGAGGATTAGGTTGTTCAAAAACCAGTTCCAATGGTTCAGCAGGCTCAGGTGCCGGTTTGGCTGAAAAAGCTAAAAGATTAAATCCGGATATGAGTAACAATCCAATCAAGTGCAAAAGAACTGAAATGGAAAGGGTGATGTACAAAACTTTTTTATCTTTGTTTTCCATTCACCAGATACTCGACTGGATAATTTTACCTATACTAAAATAATTTATTGGTTATACTGGCAGGGATAGAAATGGTTCTTATTTTTTATAAAATTTAATCGCTTCTTTAACAGTATTATATACTTCAAAGACTCGGGTGAGTTGAGCGATGCGTAGCAGGGACTGCACGGCCGGCTGAACCGAAACCAGCACAATATTTCCACCAGAATTATTCGCCTGTCTTTTTCCGAACAACAAAGCCCCCAATCCCGAACTATCCATTTCCGTAACCTTCTGCAGATCAAGAACAATCTTGTTATTGCCATCTGCGATTTCCAGAAGTATTTTTTCTTTGAGCGAGGCCGAGTTATTATGATTAATCTCCCGATCCTTAATGCTCAGCACCACTACTCCATTTTCCTTTTTACTTTCAAGTTGGATTTCCATACCGTTCTCAACTTTGTTTGCCCTTAAATTAAACAATTCCCTGAAGAATGTCAAAAAGTAAAATGGAATATAAGCACTCTATCCCTGAACCAGAATTTTTACGGCAATTACTTAGACAACACACCACTCAGAAACTTTCAGCCAGAAGCAAAATGTTATCATTCCTCGTTTCATTCTAAAAAAATAGTTTTCGGTTGAGTGGGTGAATTCTGCAGAAAATAACATAGTGACGCAAAGAAAAATTAAAATTGTTTATGGAAGAATTCTTTAACCTTTGAGAACGACTGGCAAAGGATCTTTTCGATTATTTATCGGCCATCTGAAAGAGAGTAGTCTGACAAAATTATTAGAAACAATAATATAAAATGCTCTTGAATAGCTTTCTCTTCATAACTATTTTTACTGAATAAATTCAGGAAGATAGTGGAAGATGTCCGAAGGTATAAAAATTATTGCGACAAATAAGAAAGCGTTCTTTAATTATCAGATTCTGGAGAAGCTGGAAACTGGTCTGGTTTTGATGGGCAGTGAAGTAAAAGCTTTACGGGAAGGGCGCTGCAACTTTAAGGACAGTTATGCCCGGATTCAAAATAATGAGGTATGGTTAATTGGATTGAACATCGGCGATTACAAAAATGCCAGCTACAAAAAGCATGAGCCAGAGCGTCAACGAAAATTGTTACTGCACAAGAATGAAATCAAACGTATCCATCGCAAGGTAGTAGAAAAAGGTATAACGCTGGTCCCTCTGAAGATTTATTTCAAAAATGGAATCGCCAAGTTAGAATTGGGTATCGCGGTGGGGAAGAAGGAATATGACAAACGCGAGACTATTGCGCGCCGCGAACAGGAACGTGACTTAAAACGAATGCAAAAGCAATTCAAGATCAAGTAGGAGTAGGTAGTAATGGCCAGCCAATTTTTACCAGTGGAAAAACAGTTAGAAATTATTTCTCGCGGAACAGTGGAGCTGCTTCCGCTGGATGAATTAAAAAATAAATTAGAAATCAGCCGACGCACCAATAAACCACTGCGTATCAAACAGGGGTTTGATCCTACCGCTCCCGACATTCACTTAGGGCATACGGTTGGTATCCGCAAATTGCGGCAATTTCAGGAATTGGGTCATCAGGTGGTGGTGATTATTGGAGATTATACCGGGATGGTAGGTGACCCCAGCGAAAAAAACAGCACCCGTCCGCAACTGACCCATGAAGATGTGATGAGAAATGCCCGAACCTACGAGAAACAATTCTTTAAAATTCTCGACCCTGAAAAGACCGAAGTTCGTTACAACGGCGAATGGTTCAGTCGTATGAGCTTTGCCGAAATTATGAACCTGGCTTCCAAGTTTACAGTGGCGCGAATGCTGGAGCGGGACGATTTTGCCAAACGATATGCTGCTCAACAACCGATCAGTATTCATGAATTTTTCTATCCCTTAATGCAGGGGTATGATTCGGTGATGATCCAGGCTGATGTGGAGATAGGCGCCACCGAACAAAAATTTAATCTGGTCATCGGTCGACAAATACAGAAAGAGTTTGGGCAGGAACCTCAGATTGTCCTCACTTTACCCGTTCTGGAAGGAATCGATGGTGTACAACGCATGAGTAAATCGCTGGGGAATTATATCGGCATTGATGAACCGCCACAGGAAATGTATGGGAAAACCATGAGTATACCCGATCGACTGATCTATCCCTATTTTGAACTGGTCACAGATGTCTCTCTGAACGAACTGAAAGAGATAAAGCGGAAATTGGAAGATCCGAACATCAATCCAATGGAGCTGAAAAGGCATCTCGCTCGCACTCTGGTGCGAATGTATCACAACGAATCTGCCGCCAGAGCCGCCGAGGATCATTTTAACCTTATCCATAAACAACATGAACTGCCGGAGGATATACCAACTTTTTCCATCGGTCAGCAACCAAAGCGATTAATTGATCTGCTGGTTGTTGCGGGTTTGGCTGCCAGCACTGGCGAAGCCCGTCGTTTAATTCGCCAGGGCGGAGTAAAACTAAACGGTGAGGTGGTAACCAATGAATTATTGGAAATCCCGTCCACTTCCTCCCAGGTGGTAAAGGTGGGAAAACGAAAGTTTATTAAATTTATTCCCTGAGAGATTTCAGACCTGAATCCAGTTCCTTGATAAAACCATATAAAATTTCTTAATCCACCCGGTGAGCTCGTACTCCAAAGTCCACATTATCTTTTACCCAGGAAAAAAATCGTTCCTGCTGTTCAAAAGGTTTTCCGGGTATCATAATCGTCGGATCTTTCCAGGACACCATCACTTCCGCATCCTGAGTCCAGATCTTCACCCGCTGTCGAGGAATTTTGGTTTGCCAGTTTTTCCCCACTACGGCACTGGTATAGATAACGCGGATTGTCACGTTTCGGGCTAATTGTTCCAGTGGTTTGACTACCAGACGGCGGTAATCACTTACGCCCTCGTTTTTCACATCCGGAATACCATCAGTAACCATGATGATGGAAATTGGACGAAGCACTAAATTCTTATTCCGCACCGTCAGAGCCACCTGTTCGAAAAAAGCATTGTAATCGGTATAAGGATTCACCACTGATTTTGGAAATATCTCGTGTAGTTTCGCTGCGATTTCTTCCACCGATTTATTCTGAAAAGTCTGAATGGGATAGAAGGTTTTCGGTTCATTGGCTAATGCCCCACCAATTGAACTAACAAATAAAACATTAGGTACTTCCAGACCTCCCAGACCATTGAGGTGGGCATAGAGATAGTGGGCCAGAAAATTGATGGAATCATCAAAATATTTGGTTTTTATGAAAGAACCACTAATGTCCAACCCCACAAACATAGATAGCCGTGGAGTCTGGGATTGCTTATCACCGTTTATCCAATCGCATCCACATGATGCTGCAATGAAGATGATAGTGGTTATTGAAATGAAATATTCTCGAAGTTTCATATTTTTCCTGTTTTTTATGATCGTTTTGATTTCTTTTCAGAAACAGCCAAACTTTCGATCAATGCCGTCGATTTCTTAATATCATTTATGGACTTGAATGGCAATTCAAACAAATGCTTTGAGGTAATTAATAAGGTGCAGAAATTGATGGCAGAAGCCACTACCTGCAACGGCGGTAAGAGGAAGGCTGCCAGAAGATTTTCAGATTTTTTTTCTATCCAATCCATATCCTTTCTAATTTTTTCCATAAATTCAGAGGAAACACTTAAAAGTTTGCGTGAAGAGGATCCATTGCTGGTTTCGACCTTAAAACCTTTTCCCTGGATAATCGCCAATAAGGTGGGAGTGCCATGTGAAGCAAACAAAAACCAGGAAAGGCTGCGGACCCCAAACCAGACAAAAGCAGCAATAGCCAGTGTCCAGAAAATTCCCAGTTCAAAATTTTGAGAGTATTGAGCAAACCAGGGGACCAGCGAATCAACAAATTCACGATAAAGAAAAATTACTTCCACAAAAAGAGTTACAATTTCAATCACTCCAATCCCAAGAATAGCTGAAACATTTTTGCTTTTGGCTGCATCAAGAAAAGTGGAAAGAACGGCATAACTTCCCATAATAATAAATAACAAAAAGATGTAGAGTGGAATTCGAACAAAAGAGGCAGAGAGCTGTTCTCCAGTAATATTCGAAAACGTATCGACCACCAGTGGGGTAGTGACATAAGTAAAGATCATGGCTTCTATCAAACACCAGAAGATGGTGAGAATAAAAGCAATCCATGGCACTCCAGAACTGACCACATTTTTCCCGACATTGCTGATGAGGCGAAAAGGCATGAATAAAATTTCCTGAATTAATGACCAGAGGCCCAGCACCAGGATTTTTATCAATTCAAATAAAGCAACCACAAAATTAAACACAAATTTAAAGACTCCGCCCCAGAAAGCCACTACTGCTTTCCCCATATCCCACCAGGTGACAAACAAGGCAATAATAAAGTGCTGTCGGTTCTGCCTGAAAATAATAGTGATCAAACAGGCGATGGTTATCCAGCAACCCAGAATAATGGCCAAAACCGGCAAAATCAAAAACAACCGTTTGGCCAGCATCAATAACGGTGGATCCAGTTCTCCCCAGGCAAAATTCAAAAATGCCTCCTGAAAAAATAAAGGAAAAAACAATGCCGAGAGAACAATTTTAATAAAACCACTGGAATCATTTAACATGGGGATTCTCTCCTTATACGTTTGTTGAATACTATAAAATTACTTACCTGCTGAAAAAAATTTTCCCCCCTGAGTACTTGCCCACCCAAAAAGACAAAATCAATTCTTTCCCTCTTCACATCACCATATTTGAAGATCAGCCCCCTTGATGATATAATTGTCGAAATATTTCGCTTCAATCTTTAATTATTCCCCATTGAATAAATTGATGGTATTTTTAGGATAACATTTTCAAAGTCAGATAGACTGAAAAAAATTCAAAAATGAAATCATGTATAACTCATAGGGGGGTAATAAAGAGAATTCTTATCAAGAGCGGATGACAGGTAAATTTATTTTTTAAGCTGTATTAAAAAAATCTTTCATGGAATTCCAAAATATGTTGTCATTTATCCTGTAATAATTTAATTTTACCCAGCGATTAGACGGAAAAACGAATTTCATACTCATATCAATAAGAAGAGGCATGAATGGCAGTGGGTGGAAATGAACGGCGACAATTCAATCGAGCACTATTTGACCACAAGAAGAAAGTAAGTGCGATATTAGACACTACCGGTTCCCCTAAAAAAACCATCGTGGTTCAGGTTGTGAATATAAGCTATGGAGGAGTTTTCTTTACCATCCGGGCGACCAGAGAGATTCATCTGCAACCAAACGATCTAATTATATTTAAAGAATTCCGGCAGAATGATTCTCCGCCTTTCTCCATATATGCCGAAGCCAAAATCGTCTGGGTCTTAGACGAGCCTGCCATGGAATACACTGGAATGGGTTCCAGATTCACTCATCTTTCTCCAGAGAATAAAGAGAAATTGAGTGAATTTATCAGGAGCTGTGTTCAGGACGATTTGTCCGCTTAAATTCAATTGTTTATAATCTGACTAACGGCGAACCAGAATACATTGGACTTAATTCCCCCATGTTTTTTTATCAATTTTTACCAGCTCTGAAAATGAAACATCATTAACTTTTAAGTATAAATAGAGAAGCGGTTTTCACACTCTGGTCAATCAGAAAAAAGGTGATAGGGATTTTTCAAAAAATAGCTACCATCGGATTAAATGGAAATAGCACATCCGATCTTTACCTAATATCTCGTAACATATCCTGTTTATCTCCGTAAACAGTCTGACGCTATGTATAAATACAATAGATCAAATTAAAATTTAATATCTCATTAAAATCCTAAGGATTAAATTTTGGATAGAATCGGATCAGAAGCGCGCATGAAATCTTTTCTACGACTTTCTTTAGGAATATTTATCGTATTAGCGATTTCCGTATCCTGCCGGTCCCCTCAAGGGGCAAAGATTCCCATCACGACCTCCTCACCAGAGGCTTTGAAGTTGTATCAGAAAGGAATTGATTCCTACGATAATCTGCGAGTTAATGAGGCTCAGGAATATTTTAAACGGGCTTTGGAAAAAGACCCCAATTTCGCTATGGCTCATCTGAATTATGGAATGACGTCAAATGATATAAAGATTTTATCGGTGGAGCTTAACAAAGCATTGGAGCTCATTGAGAACGTCTCGGAGGGAGAGCGGCTTTTAATCCTTGGTGAACAGGCTTCGCTAAGCGGATTATCCACACGTCAGCTGGAGTACTATCTGGAATTAGTGAAACTTTATCCGCAGGATGAACGGGCATATTATTTATTAGGCAACTATTATTATTTTCAACAGGATTACAACCTGGCAATCGGTGCGTATCGCCGCGCCACTGAAATTAATCCCAAATTTGCACCGGCTTATAATATGCTGGGCTATAGTCACCGCCAACTGGAAAATTTTGAGGAAGCAGAACAGGCTTTTAAAAGATATATTGCCATCATTCCCAATAACCCCAATCCTTATGACTCATATGCTGAATTATTGATGAAAAAAGGTGAATTCGAAAAGTCAATTGATGTCTATCAAAAAGCATTGAAAGTCGAACCTCATTTCTTTCCATCGGTGATCGGAATTGCCACCAATTTAAACTTTCTGGAACGCCATTCAGAGGCACTAAATATTCTGCGAAATTATCTAACCGAAGTCCGCACCCCCATCGAAAAGAGACAAATTCTATATGCCATGATGGTTTCATACCTCGACCACAACGATTATTCTCAGGCGCTGGAAATCAATGATTCACTATTACACATTGCCAAACAAAAAGAGGATATCGGAGGGATTTTGCTGAGCTACCAGAGCAGGGGAGTAATTTTATTTGAGCTGGGACGAACTGAGGAAGCTCAGCATTTTTTACAATTATCTCAGGACATTCTCCAGCAATCTGATCTATCCCCGGAATTTAAAGCGAATGCACAAACAGATATTTTGTATCAATTCATCCGAATCAAAATTGCCAGAAATGAACTTACTGAAGCCAAAATCAAAGCAGAAGAATTTGGACGCCAGGCTGAATTGAAAAAAAATCGTCCTCAAATCTGGCGATATCATGAACTACTGGGTCTGATCGCTCTGAAAGAAAATAAATATGATGAAGCCTTAGGTGAATTCCGACGGTCCAATCTGCAGGATCCTCGGATTCTATACCAGATGGCTGTGGCCTATCGAGCCAAAGGAGAGGTAAGTCAGGCAACAAAATTTTGCCAGAAGGTCGTAAATTATCACGACTTAAACAGCATAACCTATTCATTCGTCCGGCATAAAGCTCAGGCTTTGTTAGGGGAGATGGGAACAAACTAATTCCAACCGCCGATAACCAATTTTTTAGGCTTCAACCAGAAATTACATCGACCTTGTTAATAAGATGACTGCTTCCACAGATGACTGTATTTATAACCACTGCCGGTATTAAAGAGAACTATCTTTTCTTCAGGAGTCAGCCAACCTATTTTCTTCATTTTTTGAAGAGCGGCCAGAGTAGCTCCGCTTTCCGGTGATACAAATAATCCCTGCAGTTTTCCAATTAATTCAGCCCCTTCCAGCATCTCCTGATCGGAGACCATCACGGCTATTCCTTTACACTGTTGTAATATTTCCAGAATCATAAAATCCCCAATTGTGGAGGGAACTCTTAATCCATCAGCAATGGTATGAGCATCAGACCAGGGTTCCGCCGAATTTTTAGCTTCCTGAAAAGCTTTAACAATCGGGGCACAGCCTTCGGATTGAACAACAACAAAGCGTGGTCTTTTTCGATCAATCCAGCCTAATTGCTCCATTTCCTGAAAGGCTTTCCACATTCCAATAATACCTGTTCCACCACCGGTTGGATAAATAATTACATCAGGAACTGTCCAACCGAATTGTTCAACTAATTCATATCCCATGGTCTTTTTCCCTTCCACTCGATAAGGTTCCCGCAGGGTTGACAGATCAAAACGACCATACCGGTGGGCTTCTTCTCTGGATATTTTACCACAATCTGAGATTAATCCTTCAATTAATCTCACTTTAGCTCCTAGAACCTGGCATTCTATAATAAAACTTCGAGGAACATCTGACGGCATATAGGCAAAGGCAGGCAGGCCCGCAACGGCTGCATATGCACTCAAAGCACCTGCCGCGTTACCCGCTGATGGAATAGATAATTGTAAGGCTCCTAATTCCCAGGCACGTCCCACTGCTACTGCTAGTCCACGGGCTTTAAAAGAACCGGTGGGATTTTTTCCCTCATCTTTAATATAAAGCTGCTGAAATCCTAATCGAGACGACAGATTCTTTGCAAAAATCAACGGCGTACACCCTTCACCCAAACTGATCATATATCGTTGATCCTGAACTGGTAGCAATTCCCTGAATCGCCAGATATTTTGTGGACGAGTACTCAACTGTTCCTTTTCCACATGTGCCCGAACCGCTTCTAAATCATAGCGTGCTAACAAAGGCATCCCGCAATTAGGACAGGTATTCCACAATTTATTCGGATCATATGTTGAATCACAATTCACACATTCCAATTCTCTCAGATAATGCATTTCATCCTCATCAATTTAGTCACCAATTATGCCAACCGAACGTTTCATCCCTTTAGTTAAAATTATCCATCGTCCCCACTCTACCGCCAGAATGGTTTGCCATTCACTGAGCTCATTTAATCCGCAGAATTTTCTAAACTACGATATTATCTATCTCATCAAATTACTTCAAATATCTCTTATATGTAAAGTCTGGATTTTTTGTCATCTGCCTTAAAAAAAATTCTCTATGAAAATATTGTATATAAATAAAACTTTCAGTAATTTAAAAACAAAATTTATTTAGCGTTTTGACTTTTACATGATGTTAAATTACAACAACATTTCTAGAAGACCGAAAGTGAAAATTCTTTCTTTAGTAATACTGAGTATATTTTTTCTGCTTCTGACAACGTGCACCAAAAAGCAAGACGGCGGAGAGAGCGCTGCCGCTTCTGATGCGATGTCAAAAACTCTGCCGACTGAATTTCAACAACTCATCGGATTGGAATTCGGACCCGATAGTTTTCCATCGGAATTTGAGGAACACACCGGATATGTACTGGGCTTTATGGAAGAAAATGAATACATCATCGATCATGTTTCTCGTGGGACGACCCAATTTGTCTGGTTCTGTAAGCTGACCAAACGGGATAACCAGGGCCGCCCTTACTTGAAAATATTAGATATATTAGTTTTGCCACCCATGAAGAATGACGAGCAACTATTAATGGGGACCTGCAATTTCCAGACTCAGTCTGATCCGGAAATTATTGCCATTGCCAAATTTATTGAAAGCGAAGCTCGAAATGAAATTCGAGTTGCCTGGAGGGTTAATCGCACCAAACAGCGGTTTGAGGAAATTTCTCCCTCCCTTATAGAATGCTATGATGAAAGTCTCTATTTATAATCTATTGCTCAATCCAGCCGACCAAAATAACTCTTATTTCGGTACGCGAACATCTTTATGAGGAAAATGAATATAGATTTTAAAAATCTATTTGAGATTACTTTATCCCGGAAAGGACGATGGTTATGGAAATCTTAGGTGTAGATATTGGTGGATCCGGCGTAAAAGCCTCAATAGTTGATACTCAAACCGGAAAATTATTGGATGATCGGCAACGAATTCCAACTCCTCAACCTGCGAAACCAAAATCGATTGCCAAAGCGGTGGCTAAAATGATTAAAAATTACAAATGGAGTGGTCCGATTGGCTGTGGTTTTCCAGCAGTCGTTCAACATGGCATTATTAAAACGGCTTCAAATATAGACAAGAGCTGGATTGGAGTGAATGCTGAACAGTTATTTGAAGAATATACGAACTGTCGTACGATTGTTCTTAATGATGCCGATGCCGCGGGTATTGCGGAAATGCAATTCGGAGCGGGGCGCGGAAACAAGGGTGTAGTGGTCATTATCACAGTGGGAACCGGTATTGGTTCGGCTGTTTTCACAGAAGGGAAGTTATTTCCTAATACTGAATTCGGTCAGGTTTATCTCGATGGTGAAATCGCCGAAAAGTATGCGGCGGATATTGTCAGAAAAAAATTAGATCTCTCCTGGAAAAAGTGGGGAAAACGGTTAGATAAATATTTACAGCATTTAGAACTGCTGGTGTGGCCTGATCTGATTATACTGGGAGGCGGAATAAGTAAAAAATTTGAAAAAATTTCTAAATATCTTACTATACAATCTAAAATCGTTCCAGCCCAATTGTTGAATGATGCCGGGATAGTGGGGGCTGCACTGGCTGCCGAAAAAAATATTAAGCACCTCTCATTCTAAAATTAGCCGCCAGTCTTCAATGTCAAATTAGCTTTATATAACCGGTTTTTTATTCCTGGTTGGTCTGAAATAAAAAACGCTCTGTTAAATGTAAACTCCACGCTGGGCTAAAATTATAGACTGCTCAAAATAAATTACTCATTATCATTGTCGTCCAAAATAAAGTTTTGGTTGATAGAAAAGATGAGTAATTGTTAATAAAGTTTCATCTGTATTAAACCCTGTCGACATGAATCAATCAAAAAGTGTCTAAACATATTATCGGAATACAATTGACTTCACTCTTTTAACGATCCATTATCTAATAATGTAATAAGGTCTGCAATTTTGTTCATCATTAGGCTACTAAGGTTAGCATAAAAGAAAAATGGTTCTTTAATTATACAGTTGACCTTATTCTCTCTTTCGTTTTAACCTTAGTTCATTATTATTCTACTAAGGTTGTAATAAAAGAATAAGGTTTTTTAATTCTCCAGATAACCTTATTATTTTTTTTATAATTTTATTAGCCAATAATAAAAAAACACCAATTCCGGCAACCTTATTTTTTTATCTTCCCAACCTTAGTAGGAAAAAACACAACTCAATAATATTAACATTATTACCTTATTTTAACCCTCTAAAAATAAGGCCGACCGATTAATGTCTACAAAATTTACCCTTCTTCTGTTTTAAACAAACATCCTACCTGGTTTATCAATCGTTAAAAATTTGTCAAAAAAAACACAACTTTAAGGTTACTGCTTTGTTAAATCTTATTTATTTTGAACCGCCTTGATTCAGAATAATATAATTGTATTGAAATATTTTGAGCAGCACCACTAAATTATTTCATGGTTCGATTGAAATTACTTTTGACCGCCGTCTTCTGGGGAGGTACTTTCATAGCTGGTCGGGTTGTCGCCCAGGAAATTGCGCCATTTACAGCTGCTTTTTTGCGTTTTGCTTTCGCTTCTATGTTTTTGCTAATAATCACCTGGAAAATCGAAGCAAAATTTCCACGGATAGATTGGCATTCCTTCACTCTATTATCTATACTTGGATTAAGCGGAATTGCCGCTTACAACTATTTTTTCTTTAGTGGTTTAAAAACAATTTCTGCGGCACGGGCGGCGGTGATCATTGCTAATAATCCAATTTTCATCAGCCTATTCTCCGCCATTTTTTTCAAAGAAAAAATGACGGTACTCAGAGTAACGGGAATCCTTTGCTCGGTTAGCGGTGCCATAATCGCCATCACTCACGGAAATCTCCGGAATTTATCAGGACAGTTTGGGATTGGAGAATGCTTTATCCTGTTGTGCGTCACAAGCTGGGTGATCTATTCTTTATTAGGAAAAAAGGTGATGATAAAATTATCGCCTCTGGTATCGGTCACCTATTCTTCTGTCATCGGAACTATTCTTCTTTTCTTACCGGCTTATTGGGAAAAATTCCCGGCCAAGATTCTCCATTTCTCATGGCAGGGATGGTCCGGGGTGTGGTATCTGAGCATTTTTGGTACCGTGCTGGGATTCCTCTGGTATTATCAGGGTATCAAAACCATCGGACCAATGAAGGCCAGTATTTTTATCAATTTTGTGCCGATCAGTGCCCTGTTTTTGTCTTACCTGATACTCCATGAACCGATGCATTTCAGCTTACTGCTCGGAACCATGATGGTCGTTGGTGGAGTCTACCTGACCAACAAATCACAGTTAGCCAAAAATTAGCAAATTATTTTTCCAGATTTATTTCAGGTTAGTTGTTGCAATCTTAACGGTAATTCCAGATCATTTTTCTCCAGAAGCTCACGGTTGGTCAGCACCGCCTGGCTATTTTCATCCACCACTATTTTCCCTTTATTTAATATGATTACCCTCTGGCAGGTATCGAGAGCCATATCCAGATCATGAGTCGTCAGAATAATAGTGCGAGAAGTATTCTGTATCCAGCGAATAATCTTTCGGCGGTGGGAGAGATCCAGATTGCTGGTCGGTTCGTCCAGAGCAATGATTCGAGGATCCATGGCTAGAACGGTGGCCAAACTCGCCAATTTGCGTTCTCCAAAACTGAGATGGAAAGAGGATCGGTTTTGATAACCCTCCAGGCCTACATTATGCAGTGCCGCTTCTACTTTCCATTTGACTTCCTCTGGACTCAGACCTTGATTTAAAGGACCGAAGGATACGTCTTCAAAAATTGTTGGACAAAATAGTTGATCATCCGGATTTTGAAAGACTACTCCTACCCATTGCTTAATTTGCTTCAGGTTTTTATGATTGACGGATAGTCCTAATATCTCCAATACTCCTTTACCCTGTCGCACACCATTTATGAGAGTAATCAATGTTGATTTACCCGAACCATTCGGACCAATAATGGCAACTTTTTCGTTTTCTGATACCACAAAAGAAATATCCTGCACGGCTGACGTTCCATCCGGATAGGAATAGCTCAAATTCACTGCTTTTATCGCCAGCATGATAAAATTATCCTCTGAATGGTTTAAATTATTCATCCCTGATTTCAAAGCGATTTTACCAGCATCGATATAAAAGGAACCAGCACTATCAGAAAGAAGATCACGGCTACCACAGAATCGCTCATTCGCCAACATAAATCAGTAAGGGTGTAAATATTTCCCTGAAATCCTCGCGATTCCATCGCCAGATAGATCCGCTCTCCTCGCTCATAGGTACGGATAAACAGCAACCCTATCATACTGGCTAATACTTTCAGCTTTCTTATCAGAGAAAGATGAAGGTATCGTGATCGGTAAGCCATTATCACGCGCTCCATTTCATCGATGAGTAAAAAAATAAAGCGGTACATGAATGACAAAATGGCCAGAACCAGGGCGGGTATTCGAAATTTTTCTAAACCCTTTAATAACCTCATAAAATCAGTAGTTGAGGTTAAAACAATAGAAATAAATAAAACCAGGATAGCTTTCGCATTTATCAAGATGAATTTCTGCAACCCAGTGGGTGAAACAGAAATTCCCCAAAAACGATAAGGAGTTTCATCAGGTAAAGGAAAGAGGGGGATCAAAAGGGTAACGATAAAAATCATCGGATACAACCTTAAAAGTTTGGTCAAATAATGAAGAAGAGAGATCCCGCTCAGAATAGCCAGCAGCAAAGGAACAGCAAAATACAACAGGAACCAGTAACGGTTTTCATAATTTATGGTGAGTACAACGAGAATAAAGAATACCATCATCACTATTTTTAAACGCGGATCAAGACGGTGTACCAGACTGTTTCCTTTGCGATGATGATCCAGAAAATCGTGTTTCACTTCATATTCCTTTTCTCTATCGGTTTATCAAAATCTTTTTTTCAGATACAAAATTATCATCGCCTGATAAACCTACCGGTTTCGACTGAATCAAATCCCCAATCATTAAGAGAACGAGATTGGGCGAACTGGTTTAGGTCAATCTCGATTGATAATGCAAACATTTGCATTTTTCCCGATCAATGACTCTAATCGCTCTTAAATCTGAATCGCTTCACACCAAATATTTTCCGGTGGAAGTGATGTTCAGTTTTCCGTGCTTCACTCCTTTGGTGGCAATTAAAGAATCAGCCAGGCTTTTCACTTCACTGCTTTTTCCCCGAATAACAATCACTTCCAGGCAATTCTCATCATCCAGATGGATATGTAATGAGGATTGAATCAGATGGTGATGGTGATGCTGAATATCAGTAAGTTTTTCACTCAGTTCTCGTCGGTGGTGATTGTAGAGCAGGTGAAGTATTCCCACTCCTTCTTTATCCGACATGACCTCTTCTTCCACCAATTCTTTGCGGATCAAATCACGGATAGCTTCGGAACGATTCGGGTAATTCTTTAGCTGAATCAGGCGATCGAATTTTTTAATTAAACCTGCGGGTATGGATACCCCAAAGCGAACCAGACTCATAAACTCCGTACTATTTTTTAAAAAAAGGTAACACGTTAACTGCCGATTTTCAAGTAAAATGTTATAATAAAAAATCTGAAAATTCTAACGGAAATATCTGCAGATGGATTGCAAAACAGAATGAAGGAGGCAAATCATAAAAACCGAACAGCTCTCAATTTTTCATCGTGATTATTTTCAACTCATCCCCGGGTCTAATGACATTATTTCGGCGATTATTCCATTTTTTCAACTCGCTGATTGAGACACCATACCGATTGGCGATGTCCCATAAGGTATCGCCTTCCCTCACCGTATATATGATCACTCCCTCACTACCGACTGTTTTATCACCTGTGGTATCTTTCACCACTTTCTCGTTATCTTTTGTTTTATCAACAGGTACCGTACCGATGGGTAACCAGATGTTCAATTTCTGATTTGGGTATATTTTTCGGGAATATGCTAAACCATTCCAACTACGAATCTGATTGACTTCCACCCCATATTTTGTGGCTATTGCCCATAGCGTTTCACCTGGCTGCACAATATGAGTATGCTTTTCACGACCTGGCACTGATAGAACAGGTTGAGTGGTGATTTCCTCAGGATCAACTGTTCTGGCTGCCTGTCTGGCTAAAACCTGGGCATACTGCTTATTTTGCGGATAAGGAATCACCAGCTGCTGGCCGGCTCGGATGAAAGACCCTTTAATCTTATTGAACCGTTTAATCTCATCGGCGCTTACTCCATATTTGCGAGAAATCTGTGAAAGGGTTTCACCCTGACGAATGTAGTGAGTCACATAAGTAAATTTCTCGTTATCTGGAACTTTGCTATAATTAGTGAGGAACAATTCCCTGCTTCCTTTCGGAATATTTAACACCCACTTTTCCAGGTCCGGGGGAGTACACCACCGGAGCAAGGCCGGATTTAAACGCTTTAGTTCATCAAAGGTACTGTTCACACAGTTCGCTACGATGTTCAGGTCAACACATTCTCTTACGGTCACGGTATCATACACAATTGGTTCTTCTGGTTCCACGAAGAATCCGAAGGCGGCAGGATTTTTAGCAATATGAACCGCCGCGATAAAAGTAGGGACGTAATTTCGCGTCTGGCGAGGAAGACGTGGCAATTCCCAGAATTCTTCAACTTTATATTGATTCATCCGTCTTTCAATTTTTGCCGGACTGTAATTATAGCCGGCAATGGCCAGATACCAGTTATTGAATCTCTGATAAAGATCGCGCAAATGTCGGGCTGCTGCCCGGGTCGATTTTTCAGGGTCACGCCGATCGTCGTACCACCAGCTACTATTCAACCCATACGCTTTACCGGTGCCGGCAATAAATTGCCAGATACCGACCGCTCGCGCATAAGATCTGGCATGAGCAATAAATCCACTTTCAATCATAGCCAAATAAAATAATTCTTCCGGGACTCCTTCCTCTTTAAGAATAGGAATAATCAAATCTTTATACCAGCCTGTGCGCTGTAACCATTTGGTAAAGACTCTTCTTCCCCGGCCTTGAAAATAATTAATGGCATTTTCTACTTTTTGATTCAACACCAACGGAATGGTAATTTGCTGCTCCTCGCCAATCACATCGACAATAGCAATCCCCACACTGTCCGAATCAACAACTGCCAAACCTTCATCGATTTCCTCTAAAATTTCCAGCACACTATCGGCAGCCATGGAATCCCGTTCACTGCCGTTCATTCGAGCAACAAAATTAGAATATTCGCGTGAAATCTGTTCCTTGCGCATCAATCTCAGGCTGTCGGTTCCGATAGATTGTTTTCCTTTATATTGTGAAGAAATTTCTATAGCGGTTTGAAAACATTGATCGGCGTTCGCAGAATCCTTCTCCTGTTCAAAATGTTTCCCCAGTTCAATATATGACCAGGCCAGTTCCAATGAATCTACCGGAACATAGCTCACCGGCTGAAGATCAGTTTGAACAGAATTTACTTTCACTGTACTAGTACTGCTGCAGCCAAGGATGATGATGAGTATCAGACCAATTGACCATTTTCTCATGCTGATATTTTTCCTTGTTTGATCAATCTTGCCATCCGTTTTAACAATTCCGAAGTCGAAATTCCCGGGGTTAATGCAATCGTCACGACTTGACCTCCATGGGCTTCAACTACATCTCGACCAACAATTTTGTCTATAGTATAATCGCCACCTTTCACCAATACATCAGGCAATAGAGTCGAAATGATGTTCTGTGGAGTTTCTTCATCAAAATAACAAATATAATCAACTGCTGATAAGCCCGCCAGAACCATCGCTCGATCTTCCTGATTCACTAATGGTCTCCAGTCACCTTTCACTAATTTTACTGAAGCATCAGAGTTTATTCCAACCAGGAGCACATCACCCAGAGCGCGTGCTTGTTCAAGATATTCGACATGTCCTCGATGTAACAGATCGAATACTCCGTTAGTAAAAACCACTTTTTTCCCGGCCTTTCGGAGTTGATCTCTGATCTGCTTTAATTCAGCGAGCGATTTTAATTTGTTCTGTAAAACGTTTAGCGCCATAGCTATTTACTTTGATCGCTTCTGGTGGATGACTTGTGATAGTTGATCAATGAATCTCTCAATTTGTCAAGTTTGACCGGCACCACTCCAACTTCCTCACATACCAGTCCGGCAGCAAAATTCGCCATGGTCACCGCCTGCTTCATACTAGCCCCACCACATAACGCATAAGTTAAAGTGGCAATCACGGTATCTCCTGCTCCCGATACATCTGCCACCTTGCGCGCTTTTGTCTCCACAAAAGTATTTTGATTATTCTTTTCGATTAAGGCCATTCCCAGCGCACCGCGGGTAATGAGTACTGCCTCGCAATTCAAGAGCGATAATAATTTATTGCCGGCTGCGATGACATCCGGCTCATCTTTAATGCGCATCGCTAAGGCTTCTTCGGTTTCCTTCACATTCGGTTTAAAAACCGTCACATTCTTAAATTCGAAAAAGTTGTCAAATTTGGGATCGACCGTAATCAACTTTGCTTTGCGAGTGGCCAGATCAACAATACGGTTGATTAGCCAGGGCACTACCACTCCTTTATTATAATCCTGAATGATAATTGCCGAAACATCTTCGATATGCGAAACAAAAATCTCAAACAATTTTTCCTGGACTTTCAGAGAGATGGGTTCCACCGTTTCCTGGTCAACCCGCGCGATATGTTGATTATTCCCAATAATTCTTGTTTTTACCGTGGTCGGTCTATCTGGCAAGGCGATGATTCCATCGTTATCTAAACCATTCTCTTTCATCATCTTCTGAAATAATTGACCCATGCGGTCCTGTCCCACTATCCCCACTAAAAGCGGGGTATGTCCCAGTCCAATCAGATTATAGGCCACATTAGCCGCTCCGCCAAAGCGTACCTGAGCCTCAGAAATATTGATTATCGGAACCGGAGCCTCGGGAGAAATACGGGTGACATTGCCCCATAAATACTCATCTACCATGAGATCACCGAAAACCAGAATTTTTGTTTTCTGTGCCTGTTTAATAATTTTTTCCAGTTGAGCTTTTTCAAAAGAAATCAATATCTTAACCTCGTATTCTCATCCTGTATATTCGGAAATATGTATAAAGGTCTTTAAAATTAAAAACAGGCCTTTATCCAGCAAAATTACTTTTTCAAGAAACCAACAAAAACTTTCTGAATTGGCTCTTTAAATAAACTGATAATAAAGATTAGAATAAGTAGAGGGAAACCGGTAAAATAGACCAGCTTGATGAAAGCAGGAACCCAAGAAAAATTCAGCAATGGAATAATGGTGATCATTATAAAACATAACAACACATAGTATTCTAATATTCGCATTATTCTTTTGTAATAAAACTCTACCATTTTTTCACTCTCACTTTTCTTTTCATCAGTGCTTTCTTGTTTAGTGCTCATACAGAAATTCCCTGTTAAAAACTTTTTTATCCATTTTTTAATCTAGCTGCTGATTGGGTATGGAAAACTTACTACATTTCTGAAATTTAAAGTTAGTCTTTAAATTATTTTCCCGTGATTCAGTTCCAATGAAAAAAAGAACTCTTATTCCTAAAAATTAATTCTTTAAAAATACAACATTTTTATCACTGCACCATCCAGTCTCCATTTGAATAGTGAAGGCATGTGAATGATTATTCTTCCTTGAATCAAATAATATTATTAAATTTATTTTCTATAACAAACGAAAAATTAATAAGTAATGAAAAACAAAAACCAGGCACTCTGTATGATTGTCAACTTATCAAAATTATAGATGTCTGCATAATTTATTATCGTTCATCTCCGGTGTCACTTCCAAAAGTATTTCTTCAAGAGATAACAAAAGACGAATGACCTTTTAATAACGGATAACTGATTTTTATTTTTGCATTCTAAAACTATAAATATTCATTCAAGAATTGATATACTAAAATGAAATTCTCTGTCAAGGATTGTTCTTTGATAGTTATTTACAGGTGAGGGAAATGAGGACCTATCGATTTTAATCACTGCGGGTTTATTCGTTTCCGGCCCAATCGGAATTCCTATTCAGCGGGGTGGAAAGATGATGGGTAACCTGAGAAGAGTCTGGTGGGGTTGGCTTTCGAGGTTGTGGTTTCTTCAATCTTTTCTCAACAATTCCTTTTTGATTCAGCACCAGACTCAGCACGACTTCATCCGAATTTCCCGCGATACCCAGGCTATCATTGTTAAACCAGATTTGCACCCCATCGGCCCTACCCATCATGAATTTTACAGATTCTCTGGCATTGATCTTTCGCTTTATCCCTTCGTTCAAAATGTATTCGGAGGTATCTTTTTGATCGCGAATTTCTTTGATCCAGGTTCTTTTGAGTGCCCTCAATTCTACTGTAAAATTCGTACTATCTGCGGAAGGCACTCCGCTATTATTTTCGGCTTCCTCGCTCAACTGCTTCTCTTGCTGTTGCATTTCACTAATATACTCCACCACTGAAATTTCTTTTATTTCGGGAGTAGCGCTCTTTGCAAAATGATATTGTTTATACGCCAGAAATACAAACACTCCCAGAACAGTAATGGATAAAAATAACCAGACGTAATGATAAAACTTATTCAAACTCCCTTTTCGCAACAGCTTTTGTAAGAAGTTAAGTTTCTTTATTTTTTCAGGCTTTTCCTCCTGTGTCTCATCGGGAATTTGCGGTCTTGAGTTTTTTTCGGGAATATCAGAAGAATAAGGAACTGTGTTATGTAAAGGACCGGCCCCAAAGAATAAATTAAAATCACGCCAAACTTCTTCTTTATCTTCCTTGATTTCTTTTAAATAGCGCTTTAAAAATATCCGATCATATCCCGCCGGCAGATTCTCTAATTTTCCGGCCTCAATATCCTGCAAATATTTCAGAGGTAACCGGCTCCGATGAGCAATTTCCTCCAGAGTAATGCCTTTAGCTTCGCGGATCTGTTTCAGATTTTCAAAAAATTCTTTCATTTTTTTCCAAACGAATTATCGAATGTCTTTTAATCTTAATTGAATAGTATTCTTGCCATTCCAGTGATTTTCTTCAACCACATATACACAATCCACCACTCCCGTTTTCTCGATAGCGCTGAGATGAGAAGCCATATTAAAACCAATTACATCCATAACTGCACCACCCTGCTCCACTTTTAGTTTTAGGTGATTCTGTCCAACCACACTGGGAGTGCCCACAATTTTTAAATTTCGACTCATAAAAATCGGCCGTAAATTCATCGGTCCGAAGGGACCCATGAGTTTGAGCAAACGAATAAAACGGGGCGTGAATTCACTCAAATCAATTTCCCCATCAATGTGAATACAGGGCACCAGGTCTTCTGGTTTCAATTGTTTAGCAGCGGCTTGTTTAAAGCATTCTACGAACTCGGGGATTTTGTCTTCCTCAATAGTAAGTCCGGCCGCATACTTATGGCCTCCGAAACCGCTGAGCAGATGTGAACACTCTTTAATTGCTTGATAAATATTAAAATTGGGAATACTACGGGCGCTTCCCTTTCCAACCCCATCAACAATGGTGATCATAATTGTTGGACGGTAATATTTTTCAACGATGCGGGAGGCGACGATTCCGATAACACCGGGATGCCAATCTTTTTTATACAGCACGAAGGCTCGGTCTTCCTGTAAATTGTGAGTATTTTCCAGAATTTCCTGAGCTTCTTTGAAAGTAATCTCATCAATATCCCGTCGCAACCGGTTCTCTTTTTCTAATTCCCGTGCCAACATCCGAGCCTGCTGCAGGGTGGGGGCGCTGAATAATTGCACAGCTCGCCGGGCATCTCCCAAACGACCGACAGCATTAATCCGCGGTGCCAGCACAAAAACAATCAGGCCCGCCGTCACCTCCTTATTGGTCAACCCAGACGACTCCAGAATGGCCTGCACTCCAAAACGGGGATTGTAATTAATCTTATCCAAGCCATGTCTCACTAATATCCGATTTTCATCTACCAGTGGGACGATATCTGCACAACTTCCAATAGCGACTAAATCCAGATATTGGTCCAATTCAGCGGCTGGTAGCTCAAGTTTGCGATAGAGACCCTGTAATAATTTGAAAGCGACTCCGACTCCAGCCAATTCTTCGAAGGGATATGTGGAGCCAGGAATCTTTGGATCTAAGATGGCCAGCGCCGGTGGCAATTCCTCAGCAGGCTGATGATGATCGCAGACAATGGTATCCATTCCCAGCTCTTGAGCCAGCTTGATCTCTTCCACGGCTGTAACACCGCAATCCACCGTAATCAGCAGCGTGTTTCCATTGGAGGCCAACTCACGGATGCTTTTGCTGGACAGTCCATAGCCTTCCGTCATCCGATCCGGGATATAATAACTCACTTTAGATCCAACCAATCGTGAAAGAACCAGGTATAACAATGCAGCGGAAGAAACCCCATCCACATCATAATCTCCATAAATAAGGATATTTTCCCCGGTATGGAGGGCTTGATACAGACGGTTTACTGCTTTCTCCATATCTTCAAAAAGAAAGGGATCATGCAGATTTTCTAAATCGGGTCGGAAAAATTGATGGGCTTTTTCGAACGAATCGACCTGGCGGTTAAGTAAAATTCGCGCCATGATCGTTGGAACCGCCAGTTCTCTGGCTATGTCCTCCACAATTTTTTCATCATAGTCGTAATCGATTATCCATTTGTACTCCATTCATACACCTATGTACCTTTTTTATATAAACATTTTTCAAAAATTTTTCGCAGATATTTTTTTTCAGGAGATGTTTCATCGTTTATGCCTGATTTTGAGAATTGCTGTTCAAATTTTAATAACCATTTTTCACAATTGCAACCCCTTTTTAAGAGTGCTTTCCTCCAGTTTTAATCCCTCCAATAAAACCCTCATCTACCTTATTACTATCGAGTTACTCTTTGTCAATTTTAACTATTTTTCAAAAATTCATCGATTTTGTTTTGGAAAATATTGCATTTTCAGCTTTATAAACCTAAATTCACGGTCAATATTAAATAGGGGAATCCAGTATGAAAAACAGCAAATTAATGATCGGTCTACTATTTTTTGTATCTCTGTCCTTTGCAAAAGCACCCTACACCGAATTTAAGTTTGGATATATTGATCCGAAAGCTGCCAAGTCAGGCTATTTATTTGGAATAAATTTAGGACGCATGATTGATGAAAGTCTCAGCTGGAGTATGGAGTTTAATTATTTTCAAAAAGTATATCGAAAAGTTACCACTGACTATGAAATCCAGCTGCCCAGTGGTATTCAGCCCACCGGAAAAGAGTTGGAATTTGAATATAAAACTTATATTATCCCACTTTTTTTGAAACTGAATCTGGAAAATCAAATAGGAAGACGAAGTCCGTTCTTCCTCCGAGGTTCGGTTGGTTTAGGATGGGAAATGGTTTGGAATAAAGAGAATAATTATCTGAACAATTCACATTCCACCCGCTTCTACCATGGATTCGGATGGCAGGCCACCGCGGGAGTCGGCTTGCAAATTAGTTCTTCTGCCAACATTTTCATCGATGGATTCTATAACGGTTCCAGGGTAAAACGCAATCAAGATACCAACGAAGACGGCCTTCCCATCTGGGAGGAATTGGATATCTCAGGACCTGGAATCAGAGCCGGAGTGAGCATTGTCGGATTTGGATGGTAATTCTTTGATCGCTCACGTAACCAGGGAATACATTTTTACCTCCCAAAAACGAAGCTATCGGATAGGGCTTCTGTTCTGTGGAGCCATCTTACTGTTAATTTGGATAGGTTGTGCCAAAAAACCAATTACCCCAACCGGTGTTGTTCCTTCTCCTATTCCTACCATCCGGGTCTGTCTTGAAGAGCAACTCGCCAGCGGATCGTTAAACTTTTTAACTCCCTACCAATTAAATTTGGAAGAAGCAGTATATGTATTAGATTCTACCGTCGGTACCTTTCAGGTTTCCTGGGAAAACCGTCATTTAACTTTCCGAAGTAGATCACGCTTTTTCTCTCTTGAAAAATTCGAGCGCATCGAATTCATGCCGTTGGAGAAAGGAGAATTCCGCTGGAGGGGAAATCTTTACAATGGGAAGATTGTTTTTACCAAAAACGGAAACTCGATAATTATTGTCAATGAGCTTTTATTACCCGATTATCTCAAGGGAGTGGTGCCTTATGAAATTCCCAGTCACTCCGAGGAATATTATCAGGCGATCGTCAGCCAAACTATTGCGGCCGCTACTTATGCCTATTATGCACTACAAAATCCCGCGTCTCCTTTTTTTGATATTTATTCGGATAACCGCGATCAGATCTATCAGGGCAACCGAATCAAAACTGCTTTAGTTGACAAAGCCGTATTGGAAAGCCAGGGTCTGGTATTGCTAACGGTTAACGATCAGGTTGTCAAATTACAGTATCATTCTACCTGCGGTGGAGCCATTGATCACTTTCCGCTCACTTCTACTTCTGGAAATCAATCCAATTTCATACATGATTCATGGAACGATCAGGTCAATTGTGAGATTTCACCACAATTTCGCTGGGTGCGATCGTTCACTGCTCAGGATCTCTTAGACAATTTAACCAAAATGGATTTGCTAAACGCGGCACAAACTACTCAATGGAAAAATCAGGGTTATTCTCTTGAAATAGAAATAGTCTCTCGTAATAACTCAGGAAGAGTGGAAAAAATGAAGCTAAAGGTGTACGATCAGGAAATCCTTCTGAGCAACTGGCAGATCAGACAGGTTTTAGCGGATCGGAGCAATAATCTGCTTCCCAGCAATTTGTTCATCATCAAACGATCACAAAAAAAACCTGACCAATTTTATATTGTGGGGGCTGGATTTGGACATGGACGGGGGATGTGTCAATGGGGAGCAATTGGATTAGCATTACGCGGAAATTCTTATAAAGATATTCTTCATTTTTATTACCCGGATTTAAAACTAAGCAAAGTGTTCTAATGAATCGCACCTTTTTCATTATTTTAATCGGAATAATTATAATTTTCCCCGGTTGGCTTACTGCTCAGATCTCCGGAAATTTGAGAGAATTCCTCTGGCAAAAAAACTTTTCTGAGATCATTGAAAATTACGCGGAAGAGAAGATTTTTTTACAGGATCCGGGTTTATGGCAAAAACAGATTTCCCAAAGATCCTACACCGAAGAAATGGGATATCGGATTCAGGTATTTGCCGGTGCTATGGAAGAAAATGCCCGTTCTACTGCCGCTTCCGTGGAAGCATTGGCGTTGGATTCAGTATATGTGATAGAACAAAACGATCTATTCAAAGTACAGTTGGGTAATTTCCAGGAACGCCTGGAGGCTGAAAAAATGTTAGACCAACTGCGCTTTAAAGGAATCACAAATGCCTGGATTGTTCAAACGACTATTCATGTGCCAAAAAAATTATCCCCTGCGTTGGTCAGTGAAGCTGGTTCCGATAGTACGATACCCTCTCCGATTGTATTCACTATTCAACTATTTGTCACCAGTGACTTAACCAAAGCTCAAAATATTCTAGAATCATTAAAAAATACCCTGGGTCAGGATGGCTGGGTGATCAGAGCAGGCGAGTTCTGGAAAGTGGTAGTGGGTAGTTTTGAGGAAGAAACAGCTGCACGAGAGGCATTGAGCGTTATCCGTTCTTCGGGCTATCCTGATGCCTGGGTAACTCAGTTTAAAAAAGAAGGCCAATAAAATCCATCACTTCATTAGTGCTCAAGTTCTCTCATCACAAAAATTTTCTTCAGGCGAGCATGGCTTTACATTGTATGGAAAATCGATGAAATGATCAACCGATTTATTATGTGCATTCAATGAAAATTCAAAGCGCTATTATTTACTTTTTCATCACTCTATTGTCCATTGTCAGCGAGGGATGCGAGGAGTTCATCAGCTCCAATACTCAATCTGAATTACATAAAACAAAAATCACTATTAGTGGTACCATTAACGACATTTATAACAACACAGTTGTTTATGGAGCCCGCATCAATTTAGGTAATGATTATCAGACATTCAGTGATGTTGACGGGCGATTTTCTATTCTCTATCGTCTGACTACGGATGACGAAAGGAATAGACCCATACTGCTGAAAATTACCGCCAGGAATTATCTTCCTTTTGAGCAGCAAATAATCATTTACCCGATGGATTACTCTCTGGAAGTTAATTTGATCTACGCAACACCCATTGTCCGGGAGAGTGTATTCGTTCTTTATCAATTCGATGGCTTTGACATCCCGCTCTATGTGTGCCAGGCCTTAATTGAAGATTATCAGGGATATACAGATATTGATTCGGTGATCGCCATTTTCTTTTATCTACATACCGATACACAAGAAATTAAGCGACTCACTGTACCGATGACGCTCATTGCACCAGCCAGCAGTAGAGCCGCTTACTACGAAGCCACTGCCTATCCCCAATTAGAGAGTGTGTGGGAAATACGCACCAACTTCGATCTCCAGGCAACTGACCAATCGGGTTATTCCACATATATTCAGGATATGGTGCCTCCTATGACGGGTGACACGCCACTTTTTCCGCCTGTTTTCGTGCCACCCCACGCTGGCTTACATACCCTGATACCTTAAAGGCCATACTGTATGATAAAATATTATTATATACTCATTTTTTATCTTGGTGTTTGCTGGTGGAATATTACTCCAGGAGCAGAACGCCAGATCGACGGCATCATTAGAGATGCTGTAACGAAACAACCTCTCAAAGGGGCAAATATTTATTTATCAATCTCAAGAATTGGAACGGTGTCAGACGCCAGCGGCTCATTTACTCTTCATATAAATCAAACAGATCCTTTAGATTCCCTGATCATTACCTTTATGGGGTATATACCTTTTAAAGAATCTATCTCAGGCGTCAGTGAAAAATTGGAAATATTTTTAAAACCAATAAGTCTGGATTATGGAGAAGAGATTATCATCCGGGCCGAACGAGAACATATTATCCGGCATGATATTCCACAATCGGTAACAAAAATTGAATTCGCAGAAATCGCCAGATATGGAAGCAGCGAAATCGCCGATATTCTAAAACCGCTCCCCGCCATTCGCATGGAAGGTAATGACCTGGATGGACGGCGGATCTATATCCGCGGCAGCAATTCTGATGAAGTTAATGTGTATCTGGATGGGGTGCTTATCAACAACCTGCGCTTTGATAATTCGGCCGATCTATCTGTCGTACCAGTTGAAAACATCGAGAATTTGGAAATCCTGAAAGGTGGTAATTCTGCTTTCCTGGGAAATGGGGCTTTTGGAGGAGTGGTGAATATCACCACTCAACTGCCCGAAAAATCCGGTATCCTTCTTAAAGGCAAGATAGGTAGCTTCGACAGCGAATACCTTTTAGGAAATGCATCCGTAATGTTTAGTAAAAAAATGGGACTTAGTTATTTTGGACAATACCATTCATTTTCTCCAGAAATTGAATACTTCAGCAATGAAAAATACAGCGATAAAACCCCGAATAAACAGATCACGACCCACAGACAAAATCATCTTCTTACCTTGAATTATTTTACCACTCATGGTCAATATCTGACGCGAATTCTCACTTATTTTACCTCGTACCGCAAACCCTTCTGGAAAAATGACGATTTGAATCTTCTGAGTGTTCTCAGTTATACCGGAGAGATTTTAGGAGCCAGAGATTTCAGCATTAATGTGAATCACTTTTATACTCAAAATCAAATAACGCGACAACCTGATACTGACCTTGAATATCACAACAAATATTTCACCAATCGTTTCAATTTCAATGCAGCGAAAAAATTCTCCTATCGCCTGGCAGAAATCCAATTGTATGGTGAGTATCTCCATGATGATTTAAAAAATGAAGCGCATATCAGTGGCAGCAATTTCAAGAGCCAATTAAATGAGGAATATTTCTATGATAATAAAGCAGCCCTCAGTGCCGTCTTTGCTTTCAGCGACCATCTAACCAGATTACCTGACTTATCCTGGAAAACTTACCTTGGATTAAGAGGCGATGCCGTGGCTTCTGGTCATAAAGATATATCCCCAACTGTAGGAGCTAAGATAGAGTATCGCCTTCCGAAATGGGAAATTTCTTCCTACCTTAATTTTGGGAAAAATGTCAAATATCCCACACTTATTCAAAATGCTTATCTTCGGGATATGTATATCATTTCCAGCATCGATACCAATCAGAATCGTCTGAAACCCGAATACAGCAATTCAGCAGAAATCGGATGGCAGGTAAGTTATAATTTAGGCTCAAGATTTTTGAATCAAATCACCTTCTTGCTCGAAATTTTTCATCACTCTGTTTATAATAAATTATTTAATCGTTCAATTGAACGCGATCTCGCTTTTCTTCAAATCGGACGAAATGTTACCAACGGATTTGAAAGCTCACTCAAACTGAATGAATTGTGGAAAAGATTTTTTCTCACTCTCTCCATAATGAATTTAGACATTTCTGATCCTCTTTTTTATTCTTTCAAACCAGAAAAAAGTATGAGTGTGAATCTCAATTACACTTCTCCGTTAGGAATTTACTTCAACAGTACCTTATTTTATGAAGGTTCGAGCATTGCCTGGTACATTGATATGAATGAAGAAATCCAGACTGAAAAATTGAATTCATTTTACGATCTGGATCTCACGGCAGGTATGAAAATTCACCTTTTTAAGACAGAATTAGATTGGCAAGTTGCCGGCTATAATATTTTTGACCACTGCGGATATAACTATTATTATCTCAAAAAAAGATATTTACAAGCCTCGGTGGCTATTCGTTTGTAGCTCGATTGGTGGCTTTGGCCCTTCATTCCATCAGTTTCTTTGAATCATCTTGACTATTCTCAATTGCGGCCAGTGCGTGAGTCAATTCAGGATAGCGAAATTCGAAACCTGCTTTTAATAAGTGTGCCGGATATACTTTTTGACTGATCAGAATGGTCTCTTTTGCCATTTCACCCAGTGCGACTTTTAAAAGAAATTCTGGCAGGTGGAGCCAGGAAGGTCGATGAAGCTTACGGCCAAGTGCTCGAAAAAAGTCCCGAGCTTTTTCTGCTTTGGGTGAGGTGAGATTATAGACCATATAGGAAGGTTTATTTTTTAAAAGAAACTGGATAGCGTTCACCACATCATCCAGATGGATCCACGACATCCACTGGTCTCCCTTTCCAAAATGTCCTCCCAGATAAAAGCGGAATGGAGGAGTAATTCTGCTCAGCAATCCACCCCCCTTGCCCACCACCAGTCCGGTACGGGCAATCAACAGCTTTACCCCTAGTTTATTAATTTCTAAGGCGGCTGCTTCCCATTGTTGGGTGAGTTCGGCTAAAAAACCCTTACCGGCTGGACTGTTCTCATCCAACAGGGTGTCCCCGCCCCATCCATAATAGCCAATGGCTGACATCTGAATAAAAATTTCAGGTTTTACAGGCATATTTTGCACGGCATTCACTAAGGCCCCGGTCGGTTGCAGGCGGCTATCTACCAATTTCTGCTTTCTCTTACGGGTCCATATCCCTCCAGCAATGTTTTCCCCGGCCAAATTTATAATTGCAGTTATATGTGTGGGAGGTGACCAGGAGCCGGAATGCAATTTATTCCAATGCAGAAATTCCACTTTCTCCGGAAAATATGGTTGATATTTTTCCGGGCGGCGCGAAAGGGCAATAACCTTTTGTCCCTCATCAACGAGCCGGGCTGTCAGACGTCGTCCAATAAATCCGGTAGCACCACTAATCATAATGATATTGGACATGGAAATTTCTCTCTATGTTTTCTTGTTTTGCTTGCTTACTTAATAAGATTTAGAAAGATCAATTTACAATTAGTTTATCTGGTGCGAGTAATTTTCTCGTGAAGAAAAGATACATCAGCCCCTCATATCGTGCGCCAATTTATTTTGGTCTTATTCAGAAAACCAGCGAGTCCTTTCTGACAATCGATACTCTGTCGGCTTTGGGCATTGAGTTGACTGGAATATTTCAATCCTTCCTTCAATGGAAGGTCGAGCAATTTCTGAAACAGGTTTTTGGTTTGCATCATGGCCTGAAAACTATTCTGTTGTAGTAATTGATCAATAAATGACAGGGTATTCTTTTTAAGCTCCTTGGTGAGAAACACATCGTCGACGATCCCTTTTTCCCGAGCTTCAGCAGCGGAAAGAATCTGTCCGCTGATTGCCAGATGATAAGCGGTGGTAGGTGGAACCCGTCGAATGAGAAAATTCATAACAATCGCTGGAATAAATCCGATTCTTACTTCACTAAATCCAAATTGAGCATTATCTTGGTCAGCGAAAACAAAGTCACACGCAAGCGCCAATCCGCAACCTCCGGCCAGCGCAGGTCCGTTCACCATCGCAATAGTCAACTTCGGCATTTTATATATTTGCTGAAAGAGTTTAGCCAGAGTTCGAGAATCCTTTTCATTTTCCTTTTTAGTATACTGACTTATTTCTTTGAGATAGGCCAGATCAGCACCCGCACAAAAAGCAGATCCATTACCCGTCAGAACAATTGCTCGAATAGTTTGATCTTTTTCTATTTTTCTGAATAAGGTGGACAACTGGGAAAGCAGGGCGGGATTCAGGGCATTTCTTTTTTCTGGCCGATTCAGGGTTACTATGGCCAGATCATCTGATTTTTCCATTAACACATATTTTCCCACTGGTGAGAGCTCCTTCAATTGGTATGAATAGCCTTTCCTATTTTTCAACATTTGGGTTACTTAACTTTTCTTCAAGCGGACAACCGTAACGCCGGTGTCGCCTTCCCCCCACTTCCCCAAACGTTTCTGTTCTACCCGTGGATCTTTTGATAAAAAAGCATTCACCTGTTTACGCAAGGTCCCGGTTCCTTTGCCATGAATAATCCGGATTTCATCCCATCCCTGTTGACAAGCCTGGTCTAAATAACGATTTGTTTCTTCAATTGCCTGATAAGAATCCATTCCTCGCAGGTCAAGTTCGGGTATAACTCCCTCTTCCAATTTCTCAGAACCTGATCCCGTTCGTGCCAATAATCTCCGCGATTCCGCTCGCGGTTTAGCTAATTTTTTCATTCCCTGTAAGGGTAGATTCATTCGCAGGTCATTCACTAACACCCAGACCTTTTGTTGTTTATCCGGTTCCGAAACGAGTTCACCTTCGGCTTTCAAACTTTCAATCCACACCACATCGCCTTCATGAAATTCATCCGATGGAGCTTCCGCCATCTGAGTTTCTTTCAGCACATTATCGGCCACCTGTCGCAATTCAGCAATCTTCAGATGGGCTTCCTTGATTTTTTCTTTTTGAGCCTGGGTGCGTCGAATATCGGCAATTAATCGTTCGATAGCGGTATTGGCTTGCTCCACAATTTTCCGGGCCTCTTCAGCGGCCTGCCGCCGCAGTTCAGTTTTCTCCCGTCGCAATTTTTCTAATTCAAGCTGATACAAATTTTTCAGTCCTTCTGACTCACTCAACTTAATATTCACCTCACGCCGTTCCTTTTCAGTCTGTTGTAATCGTTCAGTCAGATTGATAATCAGGTTCTCCAGTTGACTTTTCTCAGCGCCGAGGATATTTATTGCTTCCTGCAATACTGATTCTGATAACCCATACCGGCGGGCAATCTCAAATGCGTAACTGCTGCCTGGAATCCCCAATTGCAAGCGATAAGTGGGAAGCAAGGTACTTAAATCAAATTCCATAGAAGCATTCTCCACCCCCGGCGTGTTGAAAGCAAACGCTTTAAGTTCACCATGGTGAGTGGTTGCCACCGTTAGAACCTTTCGCCGATTGAGTTCCATGAGAAAAGCGATAGCCAGGGAAGAACCCTCGCGAGGATCGGTACCGGTTCCAATTTCATCAATTAAAACCAGGGAGCGCGAAGTAGCCTTCTGCAAAATTTCCTGCAACCGGATAATGTGAGCAGAAAATGTGCTGAGATCCTGCTCCAGATTCTGCCGATCACCAATGTCCACCAGAATCCGATCAAAGACCGGTACCATGCTATCAGGATGGGCCGGTATATGAAGGCCTAATTGCGTCATCAAACATAACAGACCAATAGTTTTTAAAGCGACTGTTTTGCCACCTGCATTGGGACCCGTAATGATGAGGGTAGTAAATTGTTCACCCAGGGTGAGCGTGGAAGGAATCACTTTCCCGGTTCCCATCTTCAATATTAGCAGCGGATGGCGGGCTTCAATCAGCTGCATGGAATAGCTAGAATTAATGTGGGGCGAGCTGGCATTCAGTAAACGAGCCAGTTGGGCTTTCGCATGAATAAAATCCAGAATTCCATAGTTTTCGATCGAATAAAAAATATCCTCGCGCACCTCTCGGATCAATCCTGTAATAAATCGTAAAATTCGAATAATCTCTTGTCGTTCCTCTATTTTCAGATTTTGAATCTGATTGCTAATCCGCAAGGTCTCCATTGGTTCTACAAAAACCGTTGCCCCGGTTCCGGAAGTCCCATGCACAATTCCATTGATGCGCGGCAGATATTGCTGTTGGATGCCAAGAACCATACGTCCATCGCGCATGGTGACGATATCATCCTGAGAAAATTCAGAATAGCGTTTCAACACTCGCAACAAAACTGTTTTTTGCTCACTTTCCAGACGGCGGATTTCCGAACGGATTCTCCGCAATTCCGGGCTGGCATGTTCTCTGATTTCACCTTGCGGATCAATGGCTCGCTCAATTTCACGGACGAGGGAACGATGGGCATGAATCTGATCAAAATAGGTCGTCAGCAGAGGACAAAGTTCACGGTGCTGTTTAGTGAATGAATTTATTTCTTCAAATAAAAGCAGATTGCTTTTTATCTGATTAATTTCAGGTGGCTCCAGAAAAGATTCTTCAGGTTTAAGCCGGTCCAATAATGGTCGGATATCGGGCAATTCAGAGATGGGAGCACCATAGCCTCCTTCCAGCAATCCTACCATTTCATTCACTTCTGACAACTTATTTTCGATTAGCGATTTATCATGAAGAATGGTGAGCGCATCCAGAGATGCATACCCGTAGGGAGAACGGATCAGTTCATGCAATTTTCTCAGAAGCGCAGGAAGTTCTAATTGTTCACTATTTTCATCAAATTTCATACCTGCTTAATTGTCCTCATAAAGAAAATATTGCATGGCTTTTTTATTCAACTGCCCTTGCAGGTCGGTGATAAGGTTAAGAATCTTTTGTTCCAATTTGCGTGAAGAAAAAGAAAAATCGGTAAAGAGATTATAGACGGTTGGGATAACCCGCTGAAAAGGTTCATACAGCAGGCTGTTTTTGCGTGTATTTTTCAGAATATCCTGGAAAGGAAAAAGTCCCAGAATGAGGAAAAATAAGCTGATCAATAGCGCGCCCTTAAAAGCTCCTGCGATTCCACCCAGCAAACGATTCACCCAACCCAGCAAAAGAAGGCTGCTTAATTTAGACAATACGAATGCCAGAAGCCTACTGGCAAAATAGGTCGCAATAAAAAGAGCCAGAAAACTGAGAATGATCCAGAGAACCGCAGGAATCTCTGGTACCAGTCGATGCAGGATTTTGCTGAGGGGAGCAAAACCGATCACAGCCAGAAAAATACCAAGTACCACACCGAGCAGACCCAGAGTTTCGCGAAAAAAACCCTTTTTAATTCCCAGCAGGATGAAAATGCCCCATACCACTAAAATGATGATATCAATGATACTCATAGTAACGATCGTTATTTAAATAAAAAACGGGCTCAGCAGCCCGTTTAGAATACATACTGTTCGTTCAGGTAATCATCAAAATAAAATCAGCTATAGAGAGGCCAGTTTTTGTTGAACAATTCCCTGGACAACTTTTCCATCTGCTTTGCCTTTGATCTGAGGCATGATTTTTCCCATCACCTTTCCCATATCCCGGGACGATGTTGCACCTACTTCCTGAATCACCTGATTGACCAGGGATAAGATTTCATCTTCGCTCATCTGTTTGGGAAGATAGCTCTGGATAATTTCCAGTTCTTTCTCTTCTTCGGCAGCTCGGTCCAATCGGTTTACCTGTCGGAACTGTTCAATGGATTCCCGCCGTTTTTTAGCGGCGCTGAGCAAAACCTGAATTTCATCTTCCTCGGTGAGTGGGTGACCTTTATCGATCTCACAGTTTTTCATCTGAGAACGAATTCCGCGAATAGTCTCCAGCCGCAGTTTGTCTCCGGCTTTCATGGCGGCCTTCATGTCATCCATTAATTTCGCTTGAATACTCATGATTCACACCCGGATTAGTTTTAACCTTGTTCAGACATGATCTTTCTGATTTTGCGCCGAGCAGCATTCTCCTGGCGCTTACGCTGTTCACTCGGTTTTTCATAATGCTGATGTTTTTTAATATCAGACATTAAACCCGATTTCTCACACGCCTTGGTAAAGCGCCTCAATGCTTTCTCGAATGGTTCATTGTCTCGTATTTTTACATGAATCATTCGCTAAATGACACCCCCTTTCCGAGCAGATATAATTTTTATTTTTTCATCATGTCAATTTCATATAATGCTGCCTGCTGCCAGGAACGATCCCTGGCCGCTGCCTCAAAATGAGCGATGGCCTGTTGTTTGTCACCATTTTTCTTATAGATTTCTCCCAGACCAAAATGGGCGGCACCCTGAATATAACTTTGTGTCGCTCCTTCAATCGCACTATTATAAGCCTGAATCGCTTCTTCATCTCTTCCTAACTTGGCTAAAGAATCTCCCAAGCGTAAATAGAGATTGCTTCTTTCCGATTTTTTCTTCTCGTATTGCAGCGCATTCCCAAAAGCATTAATGGCCGATTCATATTCTCTGACTTCATGGAAACAAGTTCCCAGATTTTCCCAGGCATTAGAATAATCTTCCTTAATTTCGACGGCCTTCTTAAAAAATGGAATCGCATTACGGTAATCCTTTTGTTGTAGATATACCGAACCTAAACCAAAATTCGCTTTTTCATCATTTGGATTTATGCCCAAAGCGGCTTTAAAAGTATTGATCGCCGAATCATACCTTTGCTTGCTGGTGTATAATAGTCCAAGGGCATTATATGCGGCACCGTATTTATCATCTTTCTCAATCGCTTTTTTGAACATCTCCTCCGCCCCGGTTAAATCTTTTGAATTTTTATAGGCAATTCCCAGTGCATAATAAGCGACCGCTAAATTAGGATCTAAAGTTGTCGCCGCTTTCAATTTTTCAATAGCCTGACTGATCTGATTTTTCTTTAGCAGTGTTAATCCTTCATTATAAGCTTTCTGTGCTTCAATTTTCGGATCATTTTGAGCTATTCCCATGTAAATAGCTATCAATGCTATTATACCTGCTGCCAAAAATAATTTTTTCATGTACACTCCCTTTTTATTTCAGCTTTTTTGTATTTTTATCTAAAAAATGAAAAAATGTTTCCTTCTTTCTTTCATAAAGAAGGAAAAAATAAAGATAATTATTTTGCCCGCTCCAGATATTTACCCGTGGAAGTGTCCACCCGAATCACTTCTCCGGCTTCAATAAAAGGAGGAATTTGAATTGTTAAGCCGGTTTCCAGTTTAGCCGGTTTATAAGAGCTTGAAACGGTGGCACCTTTGAGATTGGGGTCGGTTTCTACTACTTTCAGTTCAACCACCCCCGGCAATTCAACTCCGACTGGCGTTGATTCATGCATTAAGACCTGAATGATCGTCTCCGGTACCAGATAATACGCATCATCCCCTAACAGATCGGCCGTGAGATGGATTTGCTCATAGGTCTCTAAATCCATGAAATAATAGGTATCACCATCTTTATAAAGATACTGATATTCTCGAGTAAAAAGGGTGGCCTTCTCCACCGCCTCATCAGGCCGAAAGCGGTTCTCTACTTTAACGCCGTCTTTCAGTCTTTTCATAGTGACCTGGATCATGGCCCGCCAATTTCCAGGGGTTATATGTGACATTTCAGTCACCCGATAAAGATCCCCAGAAAATTCTATGATGTTTCCCTTACGAATCTGTCCCGCTTTAATTTTCATACTTTATTCACATCCATGACTTAAAATTGAGCAAAGAATTTAATTTATATAATAAAAAAATGCAATTTATTTTAAAAATGACTTTTATATATTCCAAAGTGAAGCGTAATGCTACCTGAGATTAATAATTATTGTATATCAAATCATATTTGTCCAGAATAAGGTTTTTATCCACATTGGAGTTCAGTACAGGTTACCAGGTGTTAAACTCCTGATAGAAGTAATCAATAAAAAGGTGTCTATACTTAACACCTGAAATTTTTTTTTACTTTCATTTTCTAATATTGTATTTTCAAATAAGGGAATAAGGTTGGTGGTTTTTGGTGAACATAATGCTACTAAGGTTAAAGGAAAAGAATAAGGTTTTTTTAATTCTCCGTACAACCTTATTTCTCTTTGCTTTTACCCTGTGTGAGGAACAAGAAAAAATGAAAGTTTTCGTAACCTTATTTTTTTTCTTTTCAACCTTAATAGCCATAGAATGATTCTAAAAAATTCATTCTTTTTGTGTTGGACAGTATTTTATTCCATACATCCGATCTGGTTTACCCCCCATGAATAATTCGTCTGAAAAGTTTTATTTTGGGTAAATACATCAGGGATTTTTTTCGGTTTTTTGGCCCGGATCAGAGTATTCATCCAGTTCAATTCGATTCCCAGCACCTCGCGATAGAAGAAGAGGATTGAATTCATTGCCTGGCGTTGGGTAAACGCGGATATGGCATATCGGGTAGCAAGATGGCTCAAATAAGTCTCACTCTCTTTCTTACCCATCTCTTTAGGATGGATTTTAAAATGATAATATTTGAAAACACGGATTATCAAATTACAATAGGCTTGTTCATTTCGGTAAGAATAGTGGTGATATCCCAGACCTTGCCGAACCTGATACATTAATTTTAAGCCCGGATCTTGCTGGAATTTTACATTGTTTTCAATGTATCTCACTCCTATATTTTCCATGTATTGATAAATTAGCTGTATAAAGGATTTGCTCCTGATGAAAATTAATATATGACACATTCTGATTTAACATTTATCACAAACGAAGAACAAAAAAACCTCAAATCCAGGTTTCAGGCTCTTATCAAAGATACCAGACTCTTTGACTGCCTCGTTGGTTATTTCTACACAAGCGGTTTTCATGCCATTTATAAGTCGCTGGAAAATACTGAGAAAATTAGAATTCTGATTGGTATAAGCACCAGCAGACAGACTTATGAACTGATGACTAAAGCCCAAAATAACCAGCAACAAACACTGCAATATTCCCATGCTGAAACAAAGCAGGCATACGAAGAACTGGTTGAACAGGAGATGGAGGATTCGGAGGATAAACGGGAAGTTGAAGAAGGTGTTGCAAAGTTCATCGAATGGATTAAAAACAATAAGCTGGAAATAAAAGCTTATCCGTCGCAGAATATCCACGCCAAGCTTTACATCATGACTTTTGCTGAGGGTGACAGAGACGTCGGCAGGGTGATCACAGGCTCAAGCAATTTTACTTACTCAGGTCTGGTCGAGAATCTCGAGTTCAATGTTGAGCTAAAGAATCGTGCAGACTATGAGTTTGCCAAAGAAAAATTTGAGGAGCTTTGGAGAAACGCTGTAGACGTCAGTGAAAAATACATTCAGACAGTTCAGGAAAAAACCTGGCTCAACCCGGATGTAACGCCTTACCAGCTTTACCTTAAATTCTTATACGAATATTTTAAAGATGATTTGAGCCAGACTGATGAAGTCTTCTTTAGATACTTACCGCAGGACTTCAAGAAACTGGAATATCAAGAGCAGGCTGTTTTAAACGCCAAGAAAATCCTGGAGGAATACGGCGGCGTTTTTATTTCCGATGTCGTGGGCTTAGGAAAAACTTACATCTCGGCAATGCTTGCCGGTCAGATCGACGGCAGAACGCTGGTCATCGCTCCACCAGTTCTGCTTGACAAAACGAATCCAGGCTCGTGGCCAAATGTTTTTTCCGATTTTCGGGTTCCGGCGGATTTTGAATCAATCGGGAAATTAGACGAGATACTTCGCAGGGGAACAGAAAAATACAAGAACATTATCATCGATGAAGCCCATCGCTTCCGCACAGAAACCAACATCACCTACGAGAAACTATCCGAAATCTGTCGCGGCAAACGGGTGATTCTGGTAACTGCCACTCCGTATAACAATTCTCCGAAAGATATCTTGAGCCAGATAAAACTGTTCCAAAAAGCGAGAAGAAGCACGATTCCCAATCTGCCCGATCTGGAAGGCTTCTTTAATGGATTGGACAGGAAGCTGAAAAAACTGGACAGGCAAAGCGATTACTCCGAATACATCAGAATCGTTAAAGAAAATGCCAAAGAAATCCGCGAGAAGGTGCTCAAGTATTTGATGGTGCGCCGCACCAGAACCGAAATCTCAAAATACTTTGCCACTGACTTAGCTCAGCAAAACCTTAAATTCCCGGATTTCGATGACCCGAAGCCGCTCTTTTACCAGCTTGATGAAGAAGAAGACAAAATATTCAACGCGACTATTGAGCTGATTTCAAAAAAATTCACTTACGCTCGTTACACACCGCTTCTTCCCAAGTACTATAAAGGTTCAATCGACCAGCTTGAAGAGCAATCTCAGCGGAACATGGGCAGGTTCATGAAGATACTTTTAGTGAAACGGCTTGAGAGCAGTTTTTTTGCTTTCAAGAAATCGATTAGCCGATTTATCTCATCTTATGAGATGTTCATCAAAGAATTCAAGAACGGTTATGTTTACATCAGCAAAGACTACGCGAACAAGATTTTTGAGTATCTTGAAAATGACGATGACGAGGCCATCCAGAGGCTGATCGACGAAGGTAAAGCCGAAAGATACGAAAGCAAGGATTTTACCGATGAGTTTATCAAAGACCTGGAAAGCGATCTAAATATATTGACCAACATCCTATCTCTCTGGCAAAAGATTAGACGGGATCCCAAACTACTCACTTTTTTGAATGAACTTTCAACAAACGCAATACTCAAAAACAAACTCATAGTGTTTACAGAATCAAAAGAAACCGCCGAATATCTGGTAACAAATATCAATAAAAAGTTTGGAGATATAGCGCTTTGTTTTACCGGCGGATCAGGAGAAGCCACCCGCGACAAAGTGATTGACAATTTTGATGCAAAAGTGCGTCATCCCAAAGACGATTATCGCATTCTGGTTTCTACTGAAGTCTTGTCCGAGGGCGTCAATTTACACCGCTCGAATGTGGTAGTGAATTACGACATTCCCTGGAATCCGACTCGCATGATGCAAAGGGTCGGACGCATTAACCGGGTCGATACACCATTCGACAAAATTTATACATTTAACTTTTTCCCAACCGAGCAATCGAATGACCAGATTAAACTCAAGGAAGCAGCGGAGGCTAAAATAAATGCATTCCTTACATTGCTCGGCGGCGATGCAGCGCTATTGACCGAAGGCGAGCCGGTCGGCTCCCATGAACTTTTCAATCGGTTAATTTCCAAAAAGACACTTAGCGGTGAAGATGAAACCGAAGAAAGCGAATTGAAATACTTGCACGTAATCAAAGATGTTCGGGACAAAAACCCTGATCTTTTCGAAAAAATAAAGCGCTTGCCGAAGAAAGCCCGGACAGCAAAAATCGACGTTGAGCATCAGGGTTCACTGGTAACCTATTTAAGACGTGGCAAGGTCCAGAAATTTTTTATGGCTGGTGAAAGCCCCGCTGCCAAGGAACTCGATTTCATGAGCGCTGCAAGTCTCCTCGAAAGCACTATTGAGGATAAAAAACAAAAACTGCCGGAAAAGTTTTTTGACCTCCTGGACAAAAACAAAGAAGCCTTCGTTTTTGCCACCACTGAAGAAATGGTCGAGCCCCTCAAAAGACGTGGCCGGGACAGTGCAGCGCAAGTGCTCAAAATTCTCAAAGCTACGTTAAAGAACACGCAGCAGTTAACGGATGATCAGGAGCAGTATCTCAAACAGGTCATTCTCCAGTTGGAAGAAGGCGGTTTACCCAAGCAAACAGCTAAGGAGACTCTAAAGGCGTTGAACGCCCTCAAGCAGGATTTGATAAACCCGTTCAAGGTACTGGGCACACTGCAAAGCCACATCCCCGAGCGATTTTTACAAGAGCACTATGCGGAGCAGAATCCGCGTTCGTTTGGCAAACGGGAAGTGATTCTATCAATGTATTTAACAGGAAAGTAAGAGATGGACAAGCAACAGGCGCAAAAAATTATAAGAGAAACCTTTGAAAATCCTTTTGAAAAGGACAATTTTTCAAATTTTATTAAAAATCTTCTAAATCAACCTGAAGATGCTTATTTCCGCTATATAGGCAATTACATACCAGATGCTTACAAACCTTACATATCATCGTTGGAGCGTCTTTACAAATATTCAGATGGAGAGCATAAGATTGACATACTTGTGGTCAAACTTCAAAAAGAAACTTCGCTTGAACGCGCCCGCACCATGCAGCGCAATTTTATCGCATGGTATCTTAACGGCAGTCGCGGGGGTGAAATGAAAGATGCTGCCCTGGTTGCTTTTGTATCTCCCGGCGAAGCGGACTGGAGGTTTTCTCTTGTTAAGATGGACTACCGTTTCGAGGAAGGAAAAGATGGAAAAGTAAAAGTTAAAGAAGATTTTACCCCTGCCCGGCGCTGGTCGTTTCTTGTGGGTAGCAATGAGGCCAGCCATACCGCCCAGAGCCGACTTGTCGATATTCTTGCCGATGATGAGCATAATCCCACCCTGGCGCAACTGGAAGAAGCTTTTAACATAGAAACCGTTACCAAAGAGTTTTTCCTCAAATACCGCGAGCTATTTATCCGTACCAAGGAAGCGCTGGATAAAGTGGTGGCACAGGATGCCAGAGTCAAAGCTGATTTCGATGCCAAAGGTGTTGACACGGTCAACTTTGCTAAAAAGCTGCTCGGTCAAATCGTCTTTCTCTATTTTCTCCAGAAGAAGGGCTGGTTTGGCGTGGCGCGTGATGCAGAATGGGGCAATGGCTCCAAACATTTTTTACGGGAACTCTTCGAGCGCAAGCATGGTAACTATACCAACTTTTTCAACGATATTCTCGAACCCCTGTTTTATGAAGCGCTGCGCATCGACCGCCACCACGACGACGATTACTACAGCCGTTTCAATTGCAAGATTCCATTCCTGAATGGAGGGCTGTTCGATCCCATTGGCAATTACGATTGGGTGCATACCGACATCAATATTCCCAACGAGCTCTTTTCCAACAATGTGAAAACAAAAGAAGGCGATACTGGCAACGGCATTCTCGATGTCTTTGACCGCTACAATTTTACGGTTAAGGAAGACGAGCCTCTGGAAAAAGATGTAGCTATTGATCCGGAGCTTTTGGGCAAGGCGTACGAAAAATTCAATGCAATTCGGCCGGATAATTTTGAAGAATACAAGGCAGCCCTAAAGAGCGGGGAAACTAGTGCGGAAAACAAGTTCAACAAGAAATTTGGCGTTTACTACACCCCTCGTGAAATCGTACACTACATGTGCCAGCAGAGCCTGATCAATTATCTGTTTACTTGTGCAGAAGAAAATGGTCTTTCAGAAGTAATAAAAAAACAGGACATTGCGGACCTGATAGAAGTTGGCGAGATGATAGCCGAACACGAAGCCACCGCGCTTATAAAACAGCAAAATGTTAGTAACGGTACCCAGAAGTCCACAGAATACACCCAGCTTCTGGCTGACAGCATCCGGGAAAATGCAGCCACCATAGACAGATGGCTTGCGGATATTACCGTGTGCGACCCGGCTGTTGGCAGCGGAGCTTTTCCTGTTGGTATGATGCACGAGATAGTTCGTGCCAGAACTACCCTGTCGGTTTTTATAAATGACTCCCAGCGAAACAACTACGAATTCAAACGCCGCTGTATCGAGCATTCTCTTTACGGAGTGGACATCGACCCGGGAGCAGTTGAGATTGCCAAACTGCGGCTCTGGTTGTCGCTGGTGGTGGATGAGGAGAACATAAAAAACATCAAACCCCTGCCGAATCTGGATTATAAAGTTGTTTGCGGCAATTCGCTATTGGGTGTGGAAAAGAATCTGTTTAACAATCAAATTTTTGCGGAACTGGAACAATTGAAACCGATTTACTTTAACGAAACCAATCCCACCAAAAAGCAGGAATACAAAAAGCAGATCAATGAGTTGATTGGTCAAATAACCAATGGTCACACGGATTTTGATTTTGAGGTTTATTTTTCGGAGGTGTTTCACAACAAAGGCGGGTTTGATGTGGTGATTGCTAACCCGCCGTATATTCAGCTGCAAAATGCGATTGACAGCAAACAAAAAGTTGCCGACCTGTATAAAAATCAAAACTACAAAAGCTTTGAACGTACCGGCGACATCTATTGCCTGTTTTACGAAAAAGGCATGCAGCTCTTAAAACCCAATGGTATATTAACTTACATCACCTCCAACAAATGGATGCGTGCCGGCTATGGCGAAAAATTACGTGAGTTTTTTAGCAGGCAAAATCCGCTCATGCTTGTAGATTTAGGACCTAATGTATTTGAAAGCGCTACAGTTGATACCAACATTCTGCTTATTCAGAAAGCAACCAACCAAAACAAACTCTTAGCCGCAACCATCAACGAAAGCAAAAAAGATAACATCAATATTGCAGAATTTGTAAAACAGCATGCCGTAACACTAAGCAAACTCGGTAAAGACGCCTGGTTTATAGGCAGCTATGCCGAGCAACGGCTAAAAGAAAAAATAGAACGCATTGGCAAACCCCTGAAAGATTGGGATGTAAATATTTATTACGGAATTAAAACAGGACTCAACGAAGCATTCATCATCACCACCGAAAAGCGAAATGAGATACTTGCCAATTGCAGAGATGAGGACGAACGAAAACGCACCGAAGCCATCATCAAACCCATTTTGCGTGGCCGCGACATCAAACGCTACTACTACGAATGGGCAGGGCTGTGGGTGATATTTATCCCTTGGCACTTTCCATTACATGAGGATTTATCTATTCAAGGTGCAAGTGAAAAGGCTGAAAAAGAGTTTCAAAAACAGTATCCAGCTGTTTACAAACATTTGTTAGATTTCAAAGAACCTTTGTCAAAAAGGAACAAAGAAGAAACCGGAATTCGTTATGAATGGTATGCCCTTCAACGCTGTGCTGCTACCTACTACCCCGAATTTGAGAAGGAGAAGGTGGTGTGGCAAAGAATAACACAAGAGCCAACCTTTTGTTTGGTTGATAAAAATACTTTTGTTTTAGATAGTATGGCATTTTTTGTGTCGGATAAAAATTTAAAATATCAAATGGCTGTGTTGAATTCAAAAGCTATTTTCTTCTATGTCAATAAAATTGTTCATCAATATGGTTTCACTGGATTTAGATTATCAAACCAATATGTTGAAATTATACCCATTCCCCCAATCACCCCCGCCAGCGAGCCCATCGTTCAGCACATAGAGTCGCTGGTAGATAAAATCCTGACAGCCAAAAAGCAGAATAAAGATACCGATACGAGCCAATGGGAGAAAGAAATAGATAATTTAGTATATTCGCTGTATGATTTAAATGAAGAGGAGATAAAAATTATTGAAAATTATGGCACAAAATAGATTTTTGAATAGAGCATGGCAAGAAAAACATCTTAAAAAGATAAAAAATCAGGCAGGACCTCGTTATAATCCAGAGCTTAATGTTTATTTGCCAATTGCAGAAATTTTCGATGGGATAAGCCGAACCAAAACTTTTTATTATTCAATACGAGAACATTATGGAAAGCTAAATCGTGAATTTAGCCGTATCTCTGGAAAATATGAAGATTGCGAAGCCCAAAAGCTGTACAAAAATCTCAAAGAAAAGATTTCTAAGCTATCTCAGACCTTAAACAAAATCAAATCATACGACACCGAGCCGATCCCTTGGAACAAAATCAATAGGATAGCCCAGAAGGCAAGCGAGATACTATGGAAACTTTCGGGTAAGTTGAGAGAAGAAAAAAATAAGGAAGAAAAACAAAAATCTGAAGAAGCGCAAAGCAATCCCCGTTCGGTTTCGGAAAGACTTGGATCGGACATTCACTATCTTTATGAGATACAAAGAGAATTAAGATTTTTTGAAGAGCTTTCATCAAGCACCAAAGCCAAACTATCAAATTCGCCCTTTTTATTTCTAACGGGTGTTGCCGGGACTGGAAAAACACATTTACTTTGTGATGTTGTAGAAAATAAGTTTAAAAATGGATTGCCTGCCGCTCTTGTATTTGGCGAGCTTTTCGCAACGTCCGATGAACCATTCAAACAAATAATTTGGCAATTGGGCCTGAAGATAAACAAGGGACAATTTCTTAGCTTGCTAAATAATGCAGGAAGGCAGTCGGGCTGCCGTGCAATTTTAATTATTGATGCGTTGAACGAGACAAGGCAGAGGAGTTTTTGGAAGAGATACCTAAGTAGAGTGATCGATGAAATTAAAAAATATCCGCACATCGCTTTGGTGGTCAGTGTCAGGACCGGCTTTGAGGACGAAGTAATAACCAAAAAATTAAAAAAGTCCTTTGTTCACGATGAACATCGAGGTTTTGAGTTTAGAGAATGGGAGGCAGTAAGTAAATTTTTTAACGAATTCCAGTTACCGCTGCCCGAAATACCACTTTTAATGCCGGAATTTCAAAATCCGCTTTTTCTGCTTCTATTCTGTAAAGCTTTTCAGCATCGTACAAAAAAGACTCAGGGTAAACAACAAAAACAAGTTTTCAGGGGGCATGAAGGGGCAACCTACATTTTTGAATCATTTGTGGATGGCGCATCCAAGAAGATTGCCAAACAATTCAACATACCTAACAGTCCAGGCAAGAATATCTGGGATACGATCATTGAAAAAATTGCAGAAGAAATGGTAGAAAAAAACGACAACAGAATTGCCGAAGATGAAGTTGTTGCTCTGATTAAACATAAGCACCCCTCAATAGACCATAACGCTCTGATAAAGGAGCTGGAAAGAAATTTATTGATAGTCAAAGTCCCAAGATACTCGAAGGAAAAAAACAATTATGATGGATTTGATTTTAGGTTTCCTTTCCAAAAGTTTAGTGACCACTTAATAGCACGATACATTTTCAAGAAGTATGAAAAGGAGTTTGGGAAAGAAAACAAAAACCTTCAAACCGCTAAGAAGTTCTTTTCCAGGAGAAGAAAACTTGGAAAATTCCTTGCAAATTCATGGAATAGAGGGATCGTTGAGGCGTTATCGATACAGTGTCCAGAACATCTTAAGGGTTGCGAACTGGTGGAAGTTGCGCCCCACCTCAAGGGTTCCCATGTGGCTCAAGAAGCATTCGTTGAGAGTCTGATTTGGCGCAGACCGACAGCTTTTTCAGTAGATAGAAAGAATACCCTAACCTACATTAACAGCGAGATAATCAGAACAGAATCCGGGCATAACAATCTTCTTGACGCTTTTCTGACGGTTGCGCCGATACCAAATCATCCTTTCAATGCAGACTTTTTGCATAGTCACCTCTCAAAGTTTACAATGTCGAAGCGAGATTCTTGGTGGTCAACCTTTCTGCATTATCAGTATGGCAAGAGAGGAGCTGTTTACCGGTTAGTTGAGTGGGCGTGGTCAGATCAAGACAAGACTCATATTAACGATGAGAGTATTCGCCTTTACTCCGTTGCATTATGCTGGTTCTTAACAACGCCGAATAGATTTCTGCGGGACAAAACAACAAAAGCGCTTGTGGCAATTTTAACCAATAGATTGTCGGTAGTTTTAGAGTTGCTCAAGCAATTTAAAGATGTAAATGATCCCTATGTAGCTGATCGTCTATACGCAGTTGCGTATGGTTGTGCGATCCGATCTAAGGGGGATAAGGATGGATTGAAGCAGTTGGCACAATGGGTTTATGATGAGATTTTTAAAAATGGGAATCCACCAGTCCATATTCTCTTGCGAGATTATGCTCGTGGAATTATCGAAGTGGCATTGCGTGAAAATATAAAAATTGCAATTAGCCGTAACAAGATAGAGCCGCCTTATAATAGCGATTGGCCAAAGAGAGTACCGTCAGAAAAATTTTTGAAAAAAAAATATTACCCTAAAGATTTCTTTCAGAATAAAACCGAAGATCGAGGTTTTTTAGATATATGGTCGTCAGTGATGTATAACTTTGGAGCATTAGGCGATTTCGGAAATTATGTTCTCAATTCTGCTATTAGTCATTGGTCAGGAAGAAGGTTAAACGGCAAAGAAATAAACCGTAAAAATCTATTTAATGATTTCAAAAATAAACTAACCAATCGACAAAGAGAATTATTAGAGAAAGCAACGAATCCATTTTTTGGTGTTGATGTTTCAAGTATTCTTCCTTCTATCAAATATGTCGCTCATGATGAAATCGAAAAGGTGGATGAAAAGGAAGTAAAACAGCAAGAAAGAGAACAGAAGAAAGAAATGAAAAAGGCTTATGTAGATTTTATAAATTCTTTATCGGAGAAGAGAAAAAAGTTTTTTGATAAAGAAATAAAGCCTTTTCTTGATGTTCGAGGAGATATAAAAGATCCATTGGAACGATTTGATTCCAGCTTAGCGCAGAGGTGGGTTTTTAATAGAGTCGTGCAATTGGGTTGGGATCAGAAATTGCACGGTCAATTCGATAGGTACGTTAATTACAATCGAGCTGGCAGAGCAGAACACAAAGCAGAGCGAATCGGTAAAAAATACCAGTGGATTGCTTTCCATGAACTATTGGCTCGCATTTCAGATAATTTTGAATTTAAAGAGGAAAGCTGGTCAGATAATATTGTGAAATTTGAAGGACCATGGCAACTAGGTATAAGAGATATTGATCCCATTTGTACTCTCAAAGAATTCCCCAATACAAAAGTAAAAAATATACCTAATTTTAAATGGGATATTCAAAACCAATACAACGCTTGGCACAAAAACTGGTCACATTCTGAATGGCTTAAGAGGTCCAGAGATTTACCCGATCCAAAGAAAATTATTGAATTTATTGACGAGGATGGTATTGTTTGGGTAGCTCTCGAAGGATTTATTGAATGGCAAGAAGGAATTCCGCCAGAGCAGGAAAAATACAGTCTACCCTCGCTAATATTATGGTATATGATAAAAAGTTATCTTGTTCGAGCAAGGGATGGGGAAAAGGTATTCAACTGGGCAAAACAACAACAGTTTATGGGGCGATGGATGCCGGAATCTCATGAACTTTATCAAGTATATCTCGGAGAATATCCTTGGGCTCCAGCATTTCTTAATCACTACATTCCCTACTATCACCACGATGGATGGACGGATCAATCAGATGACAAAAAGATTCCTGCAAAAATTTTAGTGACTGATGATCAGTATTTAAGAAGTGGTTCGTCGATAGATTGCTCAACAAGCGAAGCAATAAGTGTCAAATTACCAGCTAAATTTTTAGTAGATGAAATGAAACTTACTCAGAATTATGTAGATGGTAGATTCTTTGATAAGAATAACGATCTGGTAGCGTTTTATCCACCTGTCTTTGATGAAAAAGCGCCAAGCTGTGTATTGATAAGGAAAGATAAATTAGTAGATTTTTTCCGAGTCAAGAAGTATAATTTGGTGTGGACTCTACTTGGAGAGAAAAATATTATAGGTGGTGGTGGAATTGAGCAGACGCTCGGTTGGCTCGAAATAGACGGTGTATATACTCTGAATGATCGATATGAAATTGTAGGTACAAAGAAAACTAATTTCAAAAAATCAAAGTAAACATCTAACCCCCGCCAGCGAGTCCACCGTTCGACAAATAGAGGCGCTGGTAGATAAAATCCTTGCGGCCAAAAAGCAGGATAAAGATGCGGATACAAGCCCATGGGAAAGGGAGATTGATAGGTTGGTGTATGGGCTGTATGAGTTGACGGAGGAGGAGGTAAAGATTATGGAAAAATATAAAATATGAGTAACGACAACAATAAATTTATCCCGCCTCATGGGGGCTATCAGAAACTGGCATCATACCAAATGGCAGAAATAGTGTACGATGCAACTGTGCATTTTTGTAACAAACATATAGACAAACGCTCCCGCACACATGACCAAATGGTGCAAGCCGCACGAAGTGGTAAACAAAACATCGCAGAAGGAAGCATGCTATCAGGTACTTCAAAAGAAGCAGAAATCAAACTAATGGGTGTAGCTCGAGCAAGTTTGGAAGAATTGCTTAATGATTATAAGGATTTTTTAAGGGTTCGTGGCTTGCCAATATGGGATAAAAATGATAAAAGGGCTTTGGAAATAAGGGCAATTGGGAAGTTAAAAAATAAGTCATATAATTCATATAAGACTTATTTTGAAAATGATTCCTTAGAATTAGTTGTAAATGCCATCATTTGTGTAATACACCAAACCAACTACCTGCTAGACCAACAGATACGAAAGTTAGAGGAATTATTTATTAAAGAAGGTGGTATCAAAGAAAGAATGTTGAAAGCAAGATTGAATGAACGAAATATCAATAAATAAGATCATCAGATTTTCCTCAGAAACCTCATTTCAGCCATATAGTTAGGCCGATAAATAAAATCCTTGCGGCAAAAAAGCAAGATAAAAATACAGATACGAGTGAATGGGAAAGGGAGATAGATAATTTAGCATATTCATTGTATAATTTAAATGAAGAGGAAATAGAAATTATAGAATATCAATAATGATATTCCACCCCGGCAAACATCACCGCCGTTCCATCCGATTAAAACATTACGATTATAACCAGCCCAGTGCATATTTTATCACCATTTGCCCCCACAACCGTCAATGTTTGTTTGGTGAAATTGTGGATGGGGAAATGGTGTTAAATGAATGAGGGATGATTGCCCAACAATGTTGGTTGGAAATCCCCAATCATTTCCCGGATGTATCGTTGGATGAATATGTAATAATGCCCAATCATGTGCATGGGATTATCATTATAAATGATTATGACAACAATACGCGTAATGTAGGGGCGAAAAATTTTTCGCCCCTACAAATACCGAAATTTCAATCCTCAAAACGAACAATTGGTTCAATCATTCGCAGTTTCAAAATTGGTATCACCAAATGGTTTCGCCAGAATACCTATATTTACCCCGTCTGGCAACGCAATTATGGAGCCTGCCCCGATGCAATCAGGGAACATATCATCCGAAACGACGATAAATTAAACCGCATTCGGGAATACATCAATTGTAATCCTATGAATTGGTTTTATGATGAAAATTATGTAAAATAATAATACATATTTATGTTCCTGCCATTACACAATCCGTCAGATATAATCGCTGGTGGATAAAATCCTTGCGGCGAAAAAAGAGAATAATAATAGGGTATCTCCCTTCTTTAATTAATTCCGGAGATACCCTCGGTTTTTTTCACCGGTTTTCAACAGAAAAATTTTGAACTTCTTTAGAAAAATTTTCACCATTGGTCAAAGTAAAAAATAAATCGGATACGATTTTTAATATTTTTTTTCAACCGCTTTCATAAAATAACTTATGGTATCAGGTCCTTCCATAAAAAGCAAAATGAACAGCGCCTGATTCGGATGATAACCAGCCGGGAATTTAATCCGATCGATCAGCTGAAGATCTATAATTTGAAAAAAGGGGAAGTGCTGTTGATAATAACCACGTTCCCGGGGGTAAATCAAAAACGGAGACTCTGAAAATCTTTCCAACCATTTTTTAAAGGTAGCCATATCGGACAAATTTTCTTTCGATGCGATGATGAGCTTCTTATCTGGAAAAAGAATTTTGTTCTGCCATTCAATTAAATCCAATAAAAAGTGGTGCAGATAGTGGTGATCACGATCATAAATTTCCTGCAATTCCGGGTAATAAAATTCAAAATAAGGATATTGACTGAACAGTGACTTCAGGGTTTGCAAATGGTGTCTTTTCCAGGACTCTGCCGGACTGATTTTTTGCTGATAAATGGGGAGCGGCTTGTGGTCCGCCGGATGAGGGACCGGAATCGTGAGATATATGGGTTTAAAAGTTTCGGTCAGACGCGTTCGCGCAATTGGAGATTGCTTGTGGAATAAAAGAAAATCGGCAATGATGAAAACATCCGATAAAAATATTTTATAAAAAAAGAAGAAATCGGGTAAAAAATATGGTTGTTGCGCTGCTATCTTCATCATCACAACAAAGAATATTCTCCACTATTTTCAAAGTGACTGGCTTAAGTTAAAAACCAGCACGATCTTTCATCAATCGCATCTTTTCCTCTCTCCCGATTCAATTTTTCAGCAGGCGTGACTTCATAAAATGAGAGTAAAAACTCACTTGGGAGCGAGGCTTCGATAATCCACACCCGCCGGCCTTATTATTAAGCATATATATTTTAATGATTTAGAACATGAATATCAATTGACAATTTCTTTATTATGTGCTAATTTTATAATGGTTTTCGATTCAAAGTGTAAGATGAATAACAGATGAGGCAAGAATGAAAGTATTATTCAGGAAAACCAAAGAATTAGAATCTCAGATTGACGATTATCTGGACATCGTTGATCGGTCCGCGCTGATTTTTTTGCAGGGGCTGAAATTTTATTTTGAAAATCGCAAAGATGAGTTTGAACAACGCTATCACGATTTGCGGGCGATGGAGAGCAAAGGTGATTTCCTGCGGCGAGATATTGAAAATAAATTATACACCCACACCCTTATTCCAGAATTCCGAGGAGATGTATTAGGTTTGCTGGAAAGTTCCGATACTGTCCTGAACCGCATGGCTATAACCTTGCTTAATTTTTCCATTGAAAATCCAGAAATTCTGGAAGAACTTTGGCCGCAATACATCGATTTAGCCGAGGCAGCCAGCCTGGCGGTGGAAAATATGGTGAAAGCTATCCGCACCTATTTTCGGGATTTGAGCGCCGTGCGAGATTATATCAATAAGACTTTATTCTATGAAAAAGAAAGTGATAGGATCTCCGAAAAAATAAAACGAGAAATTTTTCAAAAAGATATTGAATTAAGTCGGAAGGCACATATGCGGGTTTTTGTTCATCATATAGAATTGATTGCGGATGAAGCGGAAGATGTTTGCGACCGGCTGGCTATTGCTACCGCTAAACGGCATGAATAGCAGGAGAGAAAGCAGATGATATGGTTTTATTTGCTCAGCGGACTTTTCCTGGGTTGGTCATTGGGGGCCAATGATGCCGCCAATATTTTTGGTACAGCAGTAAGCACCCGCATGGTAAGATTTAAAATCGCTGCTCTGATCTCCAGTATTTTTGTGATTCTGGGAGCCACTATTAGTGGGGCAGGTCCGACGAATACCCTGACCCAACTTGGAGCCGTAAACGCCCTGGGAGGTTCCTTTACCGTAGCTCTGGCCTCTGCTATAACTGTAACCTGGATGACCAAAACCAAACTTCCGGTATCTACCACCCAAGCTATTGTAGGTGGAATTCTGGGCTGGAACTGGTTCACCCATTCTACCACCGACTATCGGGCCCTGAGTCAGATCGTTTCTACCTGGTTCTTCAGTCCTTTAATAGCGGCCATCTTTGCCATTATTCTGCACCGCATTAGTATAAAAATTTTTTCCAGAATCAAACTTCATTTATTGGAAATCGACCTCATCACTCGAATAGGTTTATTACTCGTAGGGGCATTCGGAGCCTATAGTTTAGGAGCAAACAATATTGCTAATGTCATGGGAGTATTCGTTTCCGCTGCTCCTGTAAAAGATCTTCAACTGGGATCGCTGATTCACATCAGCGGGACTCGACAACTTTTTTTTCTGGGAGCGTTGGCTATATCCGTCGGCATCTACACCTACTCCCGCAAAGTGATGCTCACGGTGGGCAACGAATTATACAAATTGACTCCCTTCAGTGCCCTGATTGCCGTCCTTTCGGTTTCTCTGGTTTTGTTCATCTTTGCTTCCCATCAACTTTCGGTAATTTTAATTTCGTTAGGACTTCCTCCCATTCCTTTGGTACCCATTTCCAGTACCCAGGCAGTCATTGGAGCTGTTATTGGAATTGGACTGGCCAAGGGCGGCAAAGGAATTCACTATCCGGTGATCGGAAAAGTGATCCTGGGATGGGTAATCACTCCGATCGCTACCGCATTGCTCTGCTTTATCATGCTATTTTTCGTCCAGAATGTATTTGAAATTCAGGTAATGGCTCCCTGATTAATTACTCATCCTCTTCCGATTATTTATCCATGGTAACTGTCAATCAGAAAGATAATCTAAAAATTGATTCTCTCGATAATATTTACCATTATATTCTTATAGAGAGATAAAAATAATAAAAGATTGCATACTAAATGAAAAGACGAATTTCTATATCATAACAGGAGAGGTAAGATGAAAAAAATATTTATTCTTTTCTATATCCTATTAATAATAGGTTTGTATCAGAAAATATCAGCCACTGAATTTCGCAGCGATGTGATGATGGGATATAATGGAGGGGTAGGTTTCGATATCACTTTAGCTGCATTTCGTTTGGCACCGGATTTTCCCCTGGCCTTGCGCTTCAATTTTGGATATACCACATTTGATCCGGGTAACGCCAGAGCCGCCCGAAAAATTTTTATCAATAATAATGAAGGTGGTACTATTGAAGAAAAGGGATCAATGTATCGTGTGGGATTTGATTTTCTTTATCCCATTCGCTTGTTAAAATTTCCAGAAAGCTATTTTATCATCGGACCCCGCTACGTTAGTTTTACTGGTAATTTCAAATTCATCGGAGATAATGAAGATTTTGATGTCACCAGTAAACATTGGGGATTAGGAATAGGAATAGAAACTGATTTTCGAATCAATTCAAAATTCAATTTCATATTGACCGGCGGCTCCGATTATTATTTCGCCTCCACCCTTTACGGTCACGATACCTCCTACAGCCCCGACGGTCAGAGCAATAATCCACGGGAAAATTATCAATATTCGGATGCCGATGATGCCATTAATCAACCGAAACTAAAATTCCGTTTTCTGGTGGGAATCGGTTACCGCTGGGGAAAAAAGTAAGTCAATAATTTAAGTGAATACCGGATTGGATTTTTCATTCTTGTCATCAGGTGCTAATCAGCTCCCTTAAGGATGGGTTATCCTCTCTATAAGAACAATTTAATTTTATGTGCATGTTTTTCACTGATGTTCAATCTAAATTAGTTGACAAAAAAAATGTGGCATTTTGATGAACTAAAGTTTGTTTTAATGGAGGTAGAAGCTTATTTTTTCTTGCTATTATAATTTATATTATTCTAATTTTTTCACTGAAATAGCAAAAGAGGATTCTCATGCAGTTTTTAATCAGGCAGAAAAAGAATCGAGCCGGTTTGAATGTTACTCCATTGATTGATGTGGTATTCAATCTGGTGATTTTTTTCGCTGTCTCATCGACGTTTTTAGAGCAACCAGGGATAAAATTAGCTCTACCTGAAGCCCAGAAGACCGATCTGCAGAAAATTGAAAAGGCGGTTGTATTCATCACTGCCGATCAGCAACTTTTATTGCGGGATAAAGAAATTTCATTTGAAAATCTGGGACCGGTGCTGAAGGATGAAATGGAACGTAGCCTGGATAAAACCTTAATCATCAATGCCGATAAACAGGTGGCACACGGATTTGTAGTCAAGGTGATGGATTTAGCCCGCCAGAATGGAGTATTAAAGCTGGTAATCGCCACGGAACAGAAATGAACTCTTATGGATAAATTAATTTTCAACAGCGAATTAGGACATGCCGATATTCAGGAACGAATTCTTCAGAGCATTAAAAACAATCGTCTGCCTCATGCCTTTTTATTTTACGGAAAAGAGGGAAGTGGAAAAGACGCGTTTGCGATTGAAATCGCCAAGCTGTTGAACTGTGAAAAAGGTCCCCTTTTTATCTGTCAGAAATGTTCACATTGCATAAAAATAGGTAAACTTCAACATCCGGATCTTCGCTTTGTATTTCCCATTCCCAGCCCGACCAATGTGAAACCCGAAGAGATAGCCGAGGCTCTTCAAAAAAAAGCCGAGAATCCTTATCGTCGTATTCTTTTTGGAACGAAAAACATTTATATCTCTATTGATACGATTCGCGAATTAAAGTATGAAGCAAAATTCAAACTCTATGAAGGAAAGAAAAAAGTTTTCATTATCTCCGAAGCCGATCAATTAAGAACTGAAGCCGCCAACGCCCTGCTGAAAATCCTGGAAGAACCCCCCGAAAATCTGATGCTGATTCTGACCAGCTCCCATCTTTACCGCATCCTACCCACTATCCGTTCTCGCAGTCAATTGATTTATTTTCCCTCATTGGCAGGGGACGAAATCTTAAAAATCGTCCGCAAATATAATCCCAATCCACCAGAAAATATTTCACGCATCATTCGCCTGGCGATGGGAAACATCCGATTAGCTTTTGATTTCATGGAAGATAATGTTTTAGACCGAAGAGAGCAGGCCATCGAATTCTTACGTAAAACAGTAATGATTGAAAAATCGCACGAACTGCTCAATCATATACAAACCATCACTTCATCCCGCGACAAGCGCAGCATGGTTCTTCTGCTTTTTTTCTTGTTAACCTGGTTTCATGATGCACTTCATCTGCAGCAGCAGCCATCTCGCACCGATTATATTATTAATTCTGATTTAGTTGAGAAGCTGAATGGTTTCGTCAAAGGTTATCCCCGAACAGATTTTCAAAAAACCATTGGATATACTCAACAGGCCATACAAGATCTGGAGGATGTGAGAAATTTAAATCCAACATTGATTTTTACCGACCTCTCTATTAAACTTAATCAGTCAATTAAAAAAGCATAAGCTGGTGAGAGCATGGCATCCGATCTAGTAGAAGTTGCTTTTAAAGGAAACCGCACAGGGATATATACCAATCCAGTGGGCATCACGTTAAAGACCGGTGATTACGTCATCGTGGCGGCCGAGCGGGGAGAAGATAGCGGTGTGGTGATTGCCCTGGGCCGAGTGGTGACTCTGAAAGAAGTCGAAGCCGAACCACCGCAGCTTTTACGATTAGCCACTCCCGCCGACCTTGAAAAAATAAAAAACAACCGCCATGAAGAAGAAAAAGCGTTCGAAGTCTGTAAGGAAAAGATTGCCAAGCACAACCTGAATATGAAACTGGTGGATGTGGAATATCAGTTTGATCGAAACAAACTCACCTTTTATTTTACCTCGGATCAGCGGGTTGATTTTCGACAATTGGTCAGGGATTTAGCGGCCAAATATCGAACCCGCATCGAATTGCGACAAATCGGGGTGCGGGATGAAGCCAAGCGCATTGGAGGCTATGGAACCTGTGGATACAAATTATGCTGCAATACCTTCATGCGAGAATTTGAAACGATCACCACCCAATATGCCAAAGAACAACTTTTACCCATGAATCCGTCAAAACTTTCGGGAGTATGTGGAAGATTAAAATGCTGTCTGGCATTCGAGAAAATATTTTATATTTCTGAATTGGAAAAATATCCCGAAGTCGATCAGCCCATTCACACCCCGCAGGGTGATGGGGTGGTTGACAAGATTGATATTTTCCACGGCCTGATTTACGTTCGCTACCCGAATGATGAATTGGAGAAGTACACACTGGATGAGCTTCGAAAATCCGAAGCCTGAGCCAATCAGGAGGTTACCCTTTTTTGAGTTCACCTAAAAAATATCTAATAACCAGTGCCCTGCCCTATGCCAATGGACCGTTGCATTTAGGTCATTTAGCCGGTGCCTATTTGCCGGGAGACATTTTTGCGCGTTATTGCCGCTTAAAAAAACGTGATGTGGTGTACATCTGCGGCACCGATGAACATGGGGTTCCAATCACCATCACAGCCGAGAAAGAAAAACGTACTCCCCAGGAAGTAGTGGATCATTACTTCAAAGTTATTCAAGACGGATTTAAACGATTTGGGATGAGTTTTAACAATTTTTCCCGCACTTCCTTGAAGATTCACCATCAGACGGCACAGGATTTTTTCTTAAAACTCTATCATAAAAAATACATGGATAAGAAGGAGCAGGAGCAATTTTATTGCACGCATGACCGAATATTTCTGGCCGATCGATATATCGAGGGGGAATGCCCATACTGTCATCACCCGGAAGCTCGTGGGGACCAGTGTGAGAACTGCGGGAAGTGGTTGGAACCTCCTCAGCTTATTCATCCCAAATGTAAAATCTGCGGAAATAAACCAGTTATCCGTAAAACCTCTCATTACTTTTTTAAACTCAGCCAATTCCAGCAACCATTAAAGGAGTGGATAGCCAGCAAAAAACACTGGCGTGATAATGTGGTCAATTTCTGTAATAATTGGTTTGCCGAAGGTCTGGAAGACCGGGCAGTAACCCGCGATCTGCGCTGGGGAGTTCCGGTACCCTTAGAAGACAGCAAAGATAAGGTATTATATGTTTGGTTTGAAGCTCCCATCGGGTACATCTCTGCCACCAAAGAATGGGCAGAAAAAATTGGGCAGCCGGAGCGCTGGAAAGATTATTGGCTGGATCCGCAAAACACGCATTTAATTCATTTCATAGGCAAGGATAATATTGTTTTCCATGCCATTATTTTCCCGGCCATGTTAATGGGGTACGGCGGTTATGTGCTTCCAGAAAATGTCCCGGCCAATGAATTTTTAAACATTAAAGGACTCAAGTTTTCGACCAGTCGAGGGATGGCCATCTGGGTACACGATTTTTTAGACCGTTACCCGGCGGATTCTCTGCGGTACACTCTGGCCATTAACATGCCGGAAACTCGCGATGCCGATTTTTCCTGGGAAGAATTCCAGGCCAAGCATAATAACGAGTTGGCGGATATTTTAGGTAATTTTATCAACCGTACACTAACCTTTGCCATCAATTTTTTCGATCGGAAAATTCCCGCCTTCAACCAGTTGGATGATCGGGATCGTGAGCTGATTGACAAATTTCAAAGTAGCCGGGAATCCATCGGCCAACTGATCGATGAATTTCAATTCAAAGAAGCTGCTCGCCAATTTATGGATCTGGTTCGCTATGTCAATAAATATTTCAATGATCAGGAACCATGGCGCACGCGGAAAGAAGATCCCGATAAATGCGCCACCACCATCAACCTCTGTCTGCAGGCCTCTTACTGGCTGAGTATCTTAATGAATCCTATTCTACCCTTTTCATCTGAGAAAACCTGGAAGATGTTAAATTGTCAGGGAGAAGTAAATGAGGCAGATTGGGATGAAATTGGAAAAAAATTTTTAGCAACTGGACAATCGTTAGGTGCAGCGGAAATTTTATTCGAAAAAATACCGGACGAAGTGATCTTACAAGAAATAACTAATATGCAAAAAATGCAGCAAAGTACACCCATCAAAGAAAAGAAAGAAGAGGTGACCAAATTGATTTCAATGGAAGAATTCAAAAAGGTAGAACTTAAAAGTGCCAAAGTTTTAGCCGCTGAAAAAGTCCCGGGAGCCGATAAGCTTCTCAAATTACAGGTAGAAGTCGGAACTGAAAAGCGTCAGCTGGTAGCTGGAATTGCTCAGCACTACAAACCCGAAGATTTGATTGGAAAAATTGTCATCATTGTGGCCAACCTACAGCCAGCCAAAATTCGCGGTGTGGATTCACAGGGGATGCTTCTGGCGGTGAGCGATGGCAATGAACTGGCTTTATTAACCACAGATAAAATGGTGGCATCTGGAAAATCAATTAGCTGATTTTATTTCTCTCTTTTCAAATCAAAAGTCATCGTATAGCCCCTCCTTCATTTCTGTAGATCTTTGTTCATCCGCATTTATTCATTTCGTTCACCCCCAGGAAAAGATGATAAATTGTAAGGAAGAGTCTTTAACCCGTCTATTTTATTAAGATAATAAAACATCTTCAACCTATTCTGAATCCCAAAAATTTTTACCAGGGGGAACTGTTTCTCCACCTCGTCATACAACTTTTCACTTATATTTTTTAAATGAATAAAAATAGTAAATAAGAGAGGTTCAGATAGATATGAAGATCGGAATTGTAGGCAGTGGATTCGTCGGCGCCACGGCCGCCTATGCACTGGTCATGCGGGGAATTGGACGAGAAATTGTGCTCATTGATAAAAATGAAGAACGGGCGAAAGCCGAAGCGGATGATATCCGCCACGCCGTACCTTTTGCTCATCCATTAGACGTGCGGGCAGGTCACTACCGCGATTTAAAGAATTGCCGGGTGATTATCATCGCGGCTGGTGTGAGTCAACGTCCCGGTGAAAATCGATTACAGCTTCTGGAACGCAATGCCTCCGTTTTCAGGGAAATTATACCACACCTTTTAGAACACGCTCCGGAGGCTATTATTTTGAATGCCACAAATCCTGTGGATATAATGACTCATCTCGCCGCAAATTATGCCAGAGAATATGGAGTCCCATCGCGACGGATCATTGGATCCGGCACTACCTTGGATACGGCTCGCTTTCGCACTCTGCTCGGAAAACACCTGGGTGTGGACTCACAACACGTGCACGCCTATGTGGTGGGAGAGCACGGCGATTCTGAAGTGCTTACCTGGTCGCTGGTGAACATTGGGGGAATTCCTCTGGAGGATTTTATTAAAATGGAAGGAATACAGTTGGATAACCAGACTCGCCTTCAGATTGACGAAAATGTTCGAAAAGCCGCTTATCATATTATAGCCGGTAAAGGATCTACCTATTACGGCATCGGGAGTGCCTTAGCCCGGATGGTCAATGCCATTCTCTTCGATCAGCGGGCAATACTCACCGTCTGTTCCCCGATTGAAAAAGAAGTAGCAGGAATTAAAAATATAACCCTTTCTCTTCCTCACCTGTTGGGAGGAAATGGAATAATTGCCAGTTTGCCCTTACCCATCAATGAAAAAGAGAAAAAACTATTACACCACAGTGCTTCGATTATAAAAGAATACATTGATCAGCTGATATAAGCAAAGTCTAATTTTGATTTTTTATATAGAAGCATATCATCGGGGATCAATTATGCAGAATAACCCCGATGGATGATTCTCTAATCTACTTTCTCCATCGCCTTTCAGATCACTTTATTTTTCTTCCCGACTTTCTCAAAGGCCTTTATGGCTAAATCGATCTGTTCTTTGGTATGGGCCGCTGAAATCTGGACTCTAATTCGGGCCTGGCCTTTAGGAACCACCGGATAAGAAAAACCAACCACATAAATTCCTTCATTGTATAGATCGTGCGCTATGCGATGCGCCAGATGGGCGTCGTTTTCAAATTTGCGAAAAAGAATCGGGACAATCGGATGAACCCCCGGAATGATATCAAAACCCAATTCCGTCATATGCTTACGGAAATAAGCAGTATTTTTCATCAGATTTTTTCGCAGATCATCGCTTTCCTCTAATAATTCAAAAGCGGCTATAGAAGCAGCCACAATTACCGGTGACAGGGTGTTGGAGAACAGATAAGGACGCGATTTCTGTCGCAAGATTTCAATGATTTCCTTTTTACCGGTGGTGAAACCGCCTGACGCTCCACCCATCGCTTTGCCTAAGGTGGAAGTAATGATTTCCACTTCTCCCATCACATCACAATACTCCACTGAACCGCGACCGGTTTTTCCAAAAAATCCAGTGGCATGCGAATCGTCCACCATCACCACCGCATCATATTCCTTGGCTAATTTAACGATTCCTTTCAGATCGGCAATATCTCCATCCATGGAAAAAACTCCATCGGTGGCAATCAGCACATTTCTGGCCGGTTCGGGTTCTTTGGAGAGACCTGGACCACCCCAGATGTCCACACCTTCCCGCGCACGGCGCAATACAGTCTCCAACGACTTCATATCGGAATGGTCATATATAAAACGCCGGGCTTTACAGAGACGAATACCGTCAATGATGCTGGCGTGATTGAGGGCATCGGTAATAATTGCATCTTCGCTGCTCAGAAAACTCTCGAATAATCCCCCATTGGCATCAAAGCAGGAAGAATAGAGAATAGTATCATCCGTCCTGTAAAATTGAGAAATCTTTTTTTCCAGCTGCTTATGGATATCCTGTGTGCCGCAGATAAAGCGCACCGAAGCCAGTCCGAATCCATATTTGTCCAACGCTTGATGAGCGGCTTCAATAATCTTGGGGTGATTCGCCAGGCCCAGATAATTATTCGAACAAAAATTTAGGACTTCGCGCGGCTTGGAGCCTTTGGGATAAATCACTTTTATCTGCGGTTTTTGATCGGTTAAAATAATCCTCTCTTCCTTATACAACCCGGCTTCTCCTATCTTGATCAATTCCTGATTCAAGTCGTAGCGAATTCGTTGATACATTTTATTCTCCCTTCTGTATTCAATAAAAATTAATACGCGATACTTGAATTCTCATTAAGTTAATATGAAAATTGAAGCGTAAAAAATTAGAAAATTGAATTTAGTACAGAGGGAAACGGGTTATTTAAGGATGATGTGAAAAAGACGAAGATAAAAAAGCTGGATGTATACCTTTAATTTCCTTGCCCCGAGTGATCTATTTGGGAAGACTCGGGGCGCGGAGATTCATAAAAAAGGCAGATTCTCAACTGAAAATATTACAATCCGTATTTCTCGATGATTTCTTCTTTCGTTTTATGCAGGATATCGTATTTCTTTCCGACTTTAATGAAGGCATTCAGAGCTTTTTCCAGATGGCTCATTTCATGAGCAGCTGATAGTTGAGTGCGGATTCTGGCTTGTCCTTTCGGAACCACCGGGAAGAAGAAACCGACTACATAAATTCCTTCATGATACAGGTCACGAGCAAAATCTTGCGAGAGCTTGGCATTGAACAGCATGACCGGCACAATCGGAGTTTCTCCTTCTTTAATGATGAATCCGGCTTCTGTTAATCCTTTTCGCCAGAATTGAGTATTTTTTTCCAGTTTATCTCGCCGTTCAGTCGTCTGGGAGATAATATCCAGCACCTTATTTGCGGCGGCTACCACCACCGGCGGAATGGTGTTGGAAAATAGATATGGACGAGCTTTTTGGCGGCAGAGCTCCACAATTTCTTTTCGCCCGGAAACGCAGCCACCGGATGCTCCTCCTAACGCTTTGCCAAGAGTGGTGGTGATGATATCGATCTTTCCCACCACTCCAAAATGCTCATGGGTGCCTCGACCGGTTTTACCAATAAAACCAGTAGCATGAGAGTCATCCACAAAAACCATGGCATTATATTTCTCTGCCAGCTCTACAATTTTATCCAATCGTGCCAGATCTCCATCCATGGAAAAAGCGCCATCGGTGATGATCATCCGCGACCGTTTATCCTGATGGAGCTGCAGTTTTTTCTCCAGATGATCCATATCAGAATGCTTGAAAGTGTCCTGCTGAGCTTTGCACAATCGCATTCCATCCACAATCGAGGCATGAACCAATCGATCGGCAATCATCACATCCTGTTCAGAAAGAATCGCTTCAAACACACCCGCATTGGCATCCATACAGGAGGGAAATAGAATAGTATCTTCGGTGCCTAAAAACTGGGTGAGTTTTCTCTCCAACTCTTTGTGAATATCCTGGGTACCGCAGATAAAACGCACCGAGGACATGCCATAGCCGCGATAGTCCAATCCCTCGTGGGCAGCTTTTACAACTTCTGGATGAGAAGAGAGTCCTAAATAATTATTTGCGCACATATTAATCACATGTTTTTTCTCCGATCCAGCCGGAAAAACCACATCGATCTCAGAACTTTGCGGGGCATGGATGATGCGCTCCTCTTTAAAAATTCCAGCCTGTTGAATGCTCTCCAGCTCCTGCTGAAATATGTTTCGCAGTTCAGTGCTGTAGGCCATAATTATTCTCCTTTATTCAATACCAAATTCTTTAAGCAATTTGGCGATGTTATTCACCGAATCAAAGGCTTCCGGAGTAGCCTTGGCATCGGGAATCTGAATTTTATATTTGGTTTCCAGAAAAACTTTCAAAGAAACCATTGAAAAAGAGTCAACAATTCCCCCAGAAATCAACTTGGTATCGTAGGTAATTTCCTGATCACTATCTGCCTCCAGATATTCATCAATCACATATTGGCGAATGACTTCCTTTAGATCTGACATATGACACTCCTTTTTCCAGTTTTTTAACTATATTCTTAATACGAATTTTACCTCTTACTCATTTTCCAGGGTGGATGTGTCTCCTACTTCTTCGCCCCATTCTTTGGCCCGCAGTAAGCGGCGCATAATTTTCCCACTGCGCGTTTTTGGAAGAGTTTCCACGAATTCAATCTCCTGCGGCATGGCCAGGGGCGAAAGTCGCTTGCGGATAAAATTCATGATGTCCAGTTTGGTCATATCGTTGGGTTCATAATTCGGTTTCAAGGCAATGAAGGCTTTCACGACTTCCATATTAATAGGATCTGGTTTACCCACCACCGCCGATTCCGCCACCGCTTCATGTTCCAGGAGGGCGGATTCCACTTCAAAAGGACCCACCAGATGACCACCGGTATTGATCACATCATCATCACGGCCGACAAACCAAAAATATCCCTCTTCATCAATACTGGCGCGATCTCCGCAAATATACCAACCATTTACAAATTTATTTTGATAAGTTCTTTCGTTATTCCAGTAGGTTCGGAACATGGAGGGCCAGCCGGGTCGAATGGCAATCAGTCCTACCACTCCCGGTGTATTAATAGGCTGATGAGTCTTTAAATCGACTACCGTGGCCGTGATCCCCGGGAAGGGTTTTCCCATGGAGCCTGGCTTGATTTTCATCCCGGGATAATTGCTGATCATAATGCAGCCGGTTTCGGTTTGCCAGTAGGTGTCATGGAAAGTGAGGCCATACACATTTTTCGACCAGTGCACTGCTTCGGCATTTAACGGTTCACCCACACTGCACAGATGTCGCAAAGAAGACAGATCATATTTTTTTATGGGCGCCTCTCCCTCTTTCATCAAGGCGCGGATGGCAGTGGGAGCCGAATACCACACGGTTATCTTATGGTCCTGAATAAATTTGTACCATCTTTCTGCAGTAAAACCGGCATCCAGAACACACTGGGTAATTCCATTTGACCAGGGACCGATGATTCCGTATGAGGTGCCGGTCACCCAGCCCGGGTCGGCAGTACACCAGTAGATATCATCTTCACGCAGATCGAGCACATATTTAGCCGTGATATACTGAGAGATCAGCGAATAGTGAACATGCTGAGCCCCCTTGGGCTTTCCGGTGGTACCGGAGGTGTAATGCAGAACAGAGGGTGTTTCTGCAGTAGCAGGATAAATATCAAACTTTTCAACGGGTGATTCTTTTTCCATTCCAAAAGCGATTTCTCTCTCCCGCAAGGGTTTACTGCCATCATCATCTACCACCAATACATATTTCAGTTGCGGAAGATTATCAATAATTTGTCGAACTTTCCCTAAATGTTTTTTCTGGGTCATGATAGCCCTTGTACCGGCATCTTCCAATCGAGTAAAAAGGGATTCTCCACCAAAAGCCGAAAACAATGGCTGGGCAATCGCTCCCATCTTTAAAATTCCTAAAAATCCAAAATACAATTCCGGGATCTTGTCCATGAACAGACAGACTCGTTCTCCGGGCTGGATCTCTAATTTTTTTAAATAATGAGCGATGGTATTGGTGAGAACCCGCATCTGTTCAAATGTATACTTTTTAATTTCTCCACTAAAGCTTTCCCAGATCAAGGCTAATTTATCACCTTTGCCCATTTCACAAATCCGATCAGAACAATAATAACCAATGTTTATTACCTGTCCCGGTTGGTAACCCAGTTCGCGTTCCGCTATTTGCCAGGTAAAATTTTTCACTTTCTCTTCATATGATCCCATATTGCTCATTACTCTTATTCCTCCATGGAAATTCACAAGTTTATCATTCTTTACAAAACGATTACTTCCTCTCACTTACCGAAGCGAATAAGGTTATAACGGTATAAGATTTCATTGTCAGCATTTTATGGCACCATGAAAAAAAAAGTTTCCATGTCTTCATCTGTAGTATTGTTTTTTATCTTCCATTGTTAAAAATCCATATTGAGTGTAGGATAGCCTTTATATAAACCATTTCTACCTGTGATTTTTTTATCTTATACCTATCTTCTTCAACCTACATTGAGATTAAAATAGCATAGGGTATGGAAAAAATCAAATAGAGAAAGAAAAAGACCTGGATCTCGATTTGTTGGCTAAAATGTGATCTAATCACCGTATGCAGAGAAACCATATTTAATCTTTTTGAAAAAGGCACCTTGTTTAGTGTTCATTAAAATGAATTCAGAAGATTCGGCTTTTGAGAGCCATATCATTCAAAAGACGTAGGGGATTATTCGATTGGGAGGTCGAAGATCTGATAGAATTGGTAAGAAATTTTTTCAGAAAATCGATTTTTCATTTAAGAATCAGTGATTTGCTCATTAAATTTGGTTTAATAAGAGATTAGCAATACATGAAGCCTGATAATCTGAAATTTTTTATGATGAGTAATAATTTTAAAATGAATGAAAATTATTAAAATCTAATTTATCACAAGGAGGACGCGATATGACGGAGCAAGTAACTCCCGAGAAGGCCATACCCGATCAGACTCTGAGCAAAGATGCCAAAACATTTGGGATGTTATGTCATCTTATTGCCTTTGCCGGTTTTGTCATCCCACTGGGAAACATCATTGGCCCGCTGGTAATATGGCTATTAAAGAAAGACGAATTTGAATTTGTGGACGATCAGGGCAAAGAGTCCTTGAATTTCCAGATCAGCATCATTATTTATGCCATCATCAGCGCCATTTTGATCGTGGTAATTGTGGGAATATTTTTGCTGATTGCGCTGGGGATTTTTGCCATTGTAATGATTATCATCGCCAGCGTGCGGGCTAACGAGGGCATCCGCTTCCGGTATCCGCTCAATATTCGGTTTTTAAAGTAGGATCGTTTTACACTTTTTCAATTATAATAAAGAGATCTTCCACCGAATACCTCTTTATTCTTTACTGAGAATCTTTAAATCGAATCTTTAACTGTACAATTTCCGGAAAACTCGACGTTCGTATGGGCGGGCCCCAGGTGCCTACTCCGCATGATACATAATAATGAGTGTTTTCCACTTTCTGATATCCCCAGCTGAGATCATAAACCATCCGGGTAATATAATGAAATGGAAAAAGCTGTCCATGATGGGTATGTCCAGATAATTGAAGATCTACTCCATTTTGGCGGGCAACTTCCAAATGGTAGGGTTGATGATCCATCATAATAATGGGCAACGACTTATCGACCTCTCGCAAAATCCAATCCGGTGATTTACGCCCATCCGCCAACCGTTCCGCCATCAAATCCTTACGACCCGCCACATAAAAGGCATCCGCCACTTTGACCACTGAATCTTGCAGAACGGTAATACCTCCTTGCCGCATGTAATTGATGACTGCCTCCACCCCCGCAAAGTACTCGTGATTGCCAGAAGTAGCATATACACCATAGATGGTTTTAATCTTTTGAAGAATCCGGGCCATGTTTTGCTCAGCCACCGAATTCACATCTTCATCCACAATATCGCCGGGAATAAGAACCACATCGGGCTGCAAAGCATTTATCCGATTCACCACCTTTTCCAATCGACCGCTGCGGATCACGGTGCCCAGGTGCACGTCGGAAACCATCACCAGATTCAATTCCTTTAATCCATTTGCTGATTTCTGGATATCTATCGGAAAAGTGCGAACGCGTAAAAACAGAGTATTGAGATAACCGAAAAACACAATCAACAACACCAGGAGAAGGCCGTAGAGAGTGACCAGCCGGGCCGTTTTCTGTGGATGACGGGTCAGAAAAGCAGGGAAAATAGAGAATAACAGATTCAACAGGCGAAAAATATCAATCACCAGAATAAGCAGAAAGGCATAAACCATTATACCTAAATAGACCGAACCAACGATGACCAGGAAATCGGTAAACACATTACGAAAGAGATTCTCTGCTAATCGACCAATCGGATAAGCGAGAACAAGAAATAGAAAACTATAGAGAAAGAGCTGGCGATAAATTCCAGTATCGGTCAATCCAGGCCAGACCCGCTTGAAAATATAAAAATTGACCAGCCCATAAATGGTAAATACAATGCTGAAAAAAATAATAAATGAACTTGTTTTCATAAAATAGCCCCAGCTTTATAAAAAGGGTCATAAATAAATCAACATTATACACAAAGGCAACAACTTTGTTTCATTTGGCAATCCACCGCTAACAGTTTTGGAAATCAATCTTTCTTTCTTTTATTGCTTTTGAGGGATTTCCAGTTGTTTCTGATTAACTGATGTTATATAATAGGTTAATTTTGTGCCATTTGATACGAGCAGAATTTCTAAATGTCTGATAATGAATTCAAGGCAGGCAGATGTATTTCTCAGTGCGCATCGGTTAATCATTGTTTTATGATAGTATTCAGAAGCACGTTTCAATGACATTTTTATGAAGGAGGAACCTCATATGTTAAAAAACTGGAAGTTCATCATCATCGCACTGGTACTAATATTTTTAATGATACAGTTCATTCCAATTGATAAAAGCAATCCACCGACCATTGGTGAGATGTCACCACCAGCGGAGGTAGCGAGCATCTTGCAGCGTTCCTGTTACGACTACCACTCCCACCAGACCATCTGGCCATGGTACAGCCGCATTGCGCCTGTCTCCTGGATGATTGCTCATGACGTGAAGGAAGGTCGCGACCATCTCAATTTTTCAACCTGGTCAACCTACACCCAGCGCCAGCAGCTCAAATTGTATGAAGAAATTCAGGAGGTGATTGAAAAAAATGAAATGCTGCTCAAACAATACTTATGGCTTCATCCCTCGGCCAGGTTAACCGATGCTGATAAAAGAATATTGAAAGCATGGTCATCCACCGCGCCAGCTGCCTATTAATCTGATCTCCCAGAACAGGCAAATAGATACACTGATCCATACGAAAATCGCAGAGCGAAATGTAAAACTTCTCCGTTTTTGCTCGGGTACTATTTTTTGAATCATTTTAAGTTTCCTGGCGTACAAGTAACATTTCAGGATTGTAGACATCATGTATATAGCTATGGGAATTGATTTTAATTCTTTTTATGTAGAATTCTACATCAACCGAATAGAATTAATTCTTCCCTGCAAGACTGATAACTAATGATAAGGGTTACACCGATGATTCACAAATTAGTCATTATATTTATTCTATTAGTTGGTATGAGTTTTCATGCATTCTCTCAAAACCGCGATTCGTTGTTGGTACTGGATGAACTCATCCAGGAGATGGTGCAAAATAATCCAGAACTGCAGGCCAGCTGGAATAAATGGCAGGCGGCGCAAACTCGTCCCTCGCAGAGCGGGGCTCTACCGGATCCGGTGCTGGGAGTAGGATTTATGAATCTACCTATACATAGTTTCGCCCTGGATGAAGAGATGATGAGCGGACGGCAGCTATCACTTATGCAAATGTTTCCATTTCCAGGAAAACTGGGAACCCGCAAGCACATTATGCAAGATGAAGCTGCCATTGCCGAACAACAATTTCTCCAGAAAAAGAACGAGCTTATTAAAGCGCTGAAAGAGACGTATTTCGAATTATTCTATATAAATAAGGCGATGAACACCAATCATAAAAACCAGGCCATATTAAATCAGTTCCTGCAGATTGCCGAAACGCGCTATCGGGTGGGAAAAGGTCTACAACAGGATGTATTTAAAGCTCAACTGGAGCTATCAAAATTGACAGATAATCTCTACGAACTTCAGCAACAACAACAGCTGCTGACAGCCGAACTTAATTTTCTGCTCAATCGTCGTTCACCAGCAGTTTCTCAGAAAACAGAGGAACTGCCGTTCCTATCATTTGATATAGGATTGGAGGAGTTACAGAGCATGGCTGAAAAACACAACCCCTTCCTGAACAGCTCGCATATCATGGTTCAACAAGGTGAACAAAAGATAAGATTGGCCAGGAAGGAATATCTACCTGATCTTAAAGTTGAGCTGACCTATACTCAACGGGATGTTTTATGGAATGGAGAAGGGGGGACGGATCTTTTCTCAGGAATGGTTGGTTTTACACTTCCGTTGTATTTCTGGAAAAAACAGGCCAGGCAGATTGAGGAAAGCCAACTGGATGCTCAGGCAGCCTATCACATGCAAGAAAGCATACGGCAGATGATTTATCGGGATGTAGAGAAAATCTACCGCATCCTGGAGAAGAATCAAAAACGATGGCAGTTATATACAAACATTATCGTTCCCCAGGCCGAACAGACCCTCGAATCTTCTTTATCGGCTTATCAGGTCGATAAGGTAGATTTTTTAACGGTGATAGAAAATCAGATGTCATTGTATGCCTATGAACTGGAATCCTACCGCGTCCTCAGCGATCTATATAAAAATCTCGCCGCGCTGGAGGCTGTGGTTGGTACCCCACTTCATTAAGTAATACCATAATTTTATTCAAATTTTTATCAGGAGAAAATCTATGAAGCGATTTATAAATAATTTTATACCCAAAGAAAAATTTGCCAGAATTGTCTGGATAGTAATGGTCATTCTGGCCTTTTTTCTGGGCTGGTTATTGAGTAGCGGAAATCACGAGACGCCATCAGGCGCTATTCAGCATCCAGCGACTGGTTCAGAGGAAGTTTCATTATGGACCTGTTCCATGCACCCACAGATACTACAACCCAAACCAGGTAAATGTCCGATTTGCGGTATGGATCTGATACCGGTAAAGAAAAGTGAGAGGTCAGAAAATCCGCGGCAAATTTATCTCTCCGAAAGCGCTCGCCGGATGGCAGAAATTGAAGTCGCTCCGGTGGAGAAAAAATATGTGGTCAATGAAATTCGCCTGGTAGGAAAGATTGAATATGATGAAACTCGTCTCAAGTATATTACTGCCAGAGTCGCCGGACGAATCGATCGTCTGTATGTAAATTTTACCGGTACTCCAGTGCGTCAGGGGGATCACCTGGTGGAATTGTACAGTCCGGAACTGATTTCTACTCAACAGGAACTATTGCAAACCCTAAATATTCTGAACTCTTTTCCCGGCGAAACCTCTCCCGACCTCAAAGATCCTTTCGAGCGTCAGCTGCATTCAGCTCGAGAACGTCTGCGGTTGTGGGGACTGACTGAGGCGCAAATCGAAAAATTAGAGAAGGACCGTCAATCGACTGACCACATCACTATCTATTCTCCAATTGGTGGGATTGTCATCGAAAAAAACGCACTGGAAGGATCCTATGTGGAAACAGGTGCTCGCATTTATACCATTGCCGATCTCTCGCGGGTCTGGGTGAAGCTGGACGCCTATGAATCCGATCTCCCCTGGCTTCGCTACGGTCAGGAAGTTGAATGTGAAACGGAGTCCTATCCCGGTGAAGTGTTTAAAGGCAGACTGGCCTTTATCGATCCAGTGATTGACAAACAGACTCGCACGGCTAAGGTGCGCTTGAATCTTGCAAATCCGGATTCAAAATTAAAACCAGAGATGTTTGTACGGGCTATAGTAAAATCGAAAATTGCAGCCGGCGGGCAGGTAATGGATCCGTCTCTGAATGGAAAGTGGATTTGTCCCATGCATCCCGAAGTGATTAAAGATAATGCGGGACGCTGCGATGTATGCGATATGCCTCTGGTAAGAGCTGAAGAGTTAGGATATGTCAATACCGCACAGTTAAAAACAGGACCACCGTTGGTCATTCCAGCAAGCGCTCCATTAATCACTGGCAAGCGAGCTATAGTATACGTGGAAATCCCGGACAGCCCGGGAAACTATGAAGGTCGGGAAGTTGAACTTGGACCAAGAGCCGGCAATTTTTATATCGTGAATTCTGGATTACGGGAAGGAGAAAAAGTAGTGGTGAAAGGTAATTTTAAAATAGACAGCGCCATTCAGATTCAGGCTGGGAAAAGCATGATGAATCCCACTGCAGGAACTTCAGTCTCTCACCAACACGGCGCTCAGCCGATTGCCACTCCCGGCTCCGATGAATCCCCGAAAAAAGGTGCCCAGCTAACTGAAATACCCGATCACTTCCGACAACAGATCGAGGAAATTTATTCATATTATTTTGCCATCCAGCAGGCATTAAGTCATGATCAATTGGAAACAGCCATCCGCAGTTCCGCTGACTTACAAAAAGCTCTACAAAAGATTGATATGAAAGCATTGCCGGCTGACATTCATCAAAGCTGGATGCCGATCTTTTCACAGGTAAATAAGGCATCGCGGGAGTTAGGGGACTCTAAAAACATTTCCACTGCCCGCCAAAATTTTTATGCTCTCTCAAACGCCATTCTGGAAATGTCACATCGATACGGCAGTTCCACCCATCGCCTGTTAGTATATCACTGCCCCATGGCTTTTGATAATAAAGGAGCAGACTGGTTGCAAAACAAAGAAGGTACCGAAAATCCCTACTTTGGCAGCGCCATGTTTACTTGCGGTAGTTTAACCGCCGACCTGACGTCAATCACAAAAGCAAATTCAGCAGGACATCATCATGAGCAATGAAAATAGAGATCGAAGTTTTATCGACAGAGTAATTCGCTTCTGTCTGGAGAACAAATTAGTTGTCGTTCTATTGTTGCTTTTCATCATCAGCTGGGGAATTCTGGTTGCTCCATTTGACTGGAAATTAGGAGGAATTTCTCGGGATCCCATACCGGTAGATGCCATTCCAGATATCGGGGAAAATCAACAAATTGTTTTTACCGAGTGGATGGGTCGCTCTCCGCAGGATGTGGAAGATCAAATTACCTATCCCCTCACGGTCTCCTTAATGGGGATTCCAGGAGTCAAGACCATCCGAAGTTACTCCATGTTTGGTTTTTCGACCATTTATCTTATCTTTGAAGATCAGATCGAATTTTACTGGGCGCGTTCCCGAGTTTTAGAAAAATTGAACAGTCTGGCATCGGGGATATTACCATCAGGAGTACAGCCCATGCTCGGCCCGGATGCCACTGCTCTGGGTCAGGTATTCTGGTACACGCTTGAAGGATTGAATCAGGAAGGCAAGCCAACCGGTGGGTGGGACTTACAGGAGTTGCGAAGCATTCAGGATTGGTATGTACGGTATGCCTTGCTGTCCACCGAAGGAGTGAGTGAAGTCGCTTCTATTGGCGGATTCGTGCAAGAGTATCAGATTGATGTGGATCCGGCAGCCATGCTGGCCGCCAATGTTTCTTTACAGGAAGTTGTGGAAGCAGTAAAAATGTCCAATCTGGATGTCGGCGCCAGTAGTATCGAAATCAATCAGGTGGAATATATTATTCGCGGAATTGGATTCGTAAAAAAAGTATCCGATCTGGAAAATTCTGTTGTGAAGGTCAATGAAAACGTACCGATTTTCATTAAAAATATTGCGCGGGTGGTAACGGGTCCCGCCTTTCGTTCCGGTGCTCTCGATAAAGCCGGCACCGAAGCAGTCGGAGGCGTGGTGGTCGTCCGGTATGGCGAGAATCCCCTGCGGGTGATTCAGAATCTGAAGGAAAAAATAAAAGAAATATCGCTGGGTTTACCTTCCAAAACTCTGCCAGATGGAACAAAGAGTCAGATTCATATTGTACCGTTTTATGATCGTACCGGGCTGATTCAGGAAACATTGAATACACTCAATGTGGCCATCTATCAGGAAATTTTGGTGACGATCATTGTGATGCTGGTGATGCTCATGCATTTGAGGAGTTCGTTGCTGATCTCGGCTCTGCTTCCAGTAGCGGTATTAACGACCTTCATCTTTATGAAAATTTTCAGAATTGATTCGAATATCGTCTCGCTTTCCGGTATCGCCATCGCCATAGGAACAATGGTGGACATGGGAATAATCATTAATGAGAATATCCTTCGTCACCTGGAAAAGGCTTCAGCGGAGGAAAACAAATTGGAGGTCATATTCAGAGCGTCCAGCGAGGTGGGCAGTGCGATCGTGACGGCGGTATCCACCACCGTGGTAAGTTTCCTGCCGGTATTTGCCATGCAGGCAGCTGAAGGAAAACTCTTTAAGCCGTTAGCATTCACCAAAACTTTTGCCCTCATCGCTTCGGTAATTGTGGCGTTAACTATCATACCTTCTTTTGCTCAAATTTTATTTATCGGAAAAATCAAAAGTCAAAATCTGCGGAAAGGGATAAATATTTTCCTGATCATCGCTGGCGTTTTGGCCTTTATTCTAATAAAGTGGTGGGTTGGCGTAATCCTACTGTTTGCGGCGGCTTATCAATTTTTTTCTCCCCGTGTACCCAAATCTCAGCAAAAATGGATGCCATGGATTATGAATGGTTTCGCCATCCTGGTCGTGGTCACTCTGCTGGCATCCGATTGGTTACCTTTAGGAATCGATAAAGGAATCCTGATCAATCTCTTGTTTGTGGGAATTCTCATCGCTGGCTTGCTGGCATGTTTCACCATTTTTAAGAAATTCTATCAATCCATACTGGAATGGGCATTGAGCCACAAGGCGGTTTTCTTTAGTATCCCGACCTTTATTGTTGTCATAGGACTGGTTATCTGGCTGGGGTTGAATACTTTTATAGGATGGCTTCCGCCTGCAATTCGCTCACTGCCGCCAGTATCTTTTCTCGCTCATACTTTTCCTGGAATGGGAAAAGAGTTTATGCCAGCTCTGGATGAAGGATCATTTTTATTCATGCCGACCACCATGCCGCATGCGTCGATCGGTGAAGCATTAGATATTCTTAAGAAGCAGGACATGGCTATTAATGCCATTCCTGAAGTTGAACTGGCGGTAGGAAAACTGGGTCGGGCGGACTCTCCCTTAGATCCTGCCCCGATTTCTATGTTTGAAACTGTTATCAATTATCACCCGGAATTTTTACAAGATGCCGCTGGTAACGTGTTAGCGTTTCGTTACGATGCGGACAGTGTAGATTTCTTCCGAGATCCGCAGGGTGAACCACTGCCTGCCCCGGACGGCAAACCCTATCTGGTTCGTGGCACTTTCCTGCGAGATAAAAACTTAAACCTTATTCCATCCAAATTTGGAGAGCCTTTTCGATTATGGCGTCCTCCTCTCGATACTACCCTGAATGAAGGAAGATCTCCCTGGCGAGGCATTCAGTCTCCCCAGGACATCTGGGATGAAATCATCCAGGCGGCAGAAATCCCGGGCACGACTTCAGCACCAAAACTGCAGCCAATTGCGGCCCGAATCGTGATGTTGCAAAGTGGCATGAGGGCTCCCATGGGCGTAAAAATCAAAGGTCCCGATTTGCCATCCATCGAAAAAGCAGGTCTTGCCATTGAACGCTTCCTGAAAGAAGTCCCGGCTGTTGATCCCACCACAGTAGTTGCCGATCGGATCATCGGGAAGCCCTATCTGGAAATCATCATCAATCGGGAGGCCATTGCCCGTTATGGGATTATGCTAAATCAAATCCAGGAAATTATCGAGGTAGCAATTGGCGGAAAAGCACTGACTACCACGGTTGAAGGCAGAGAAAGATATGCTGTCCGAGTAAGATATATGCGTGAATTGCGCGACAACATTGAATCGCTGGAAAAAATTTATATTCCTACCGCAGATGGATCTCAGATCCCATTGAATCAACTGGCCAGTATCCGATATATGCGAGGACCCGACATGATCAAGAGTGAAGACTCATTTCTGGTAGGGTATGTAATTTTCGACATGGATGCCGGTCAGGCAGAAGTTGAGGTCGTGGAGCAGGCCCGAAATTATTTAAATCAGAAAATTGCCAGCGGCGAATTTCAGCTTCCAGCGGGGGTAACTTACCGTTTTGCTGGAAGTTATGAAAATCAGCTTCGTGCTCAAAAGCGACTTTCTATTATCCTTCCCTTGTCGTTATTCATCATTTTCATGATTCTTTATTTCCAGTTCAGAAATGTTCCCATAACTACCCTAATATTTTCCGGAATTGCGGTGGCCTGGGCCGGGGGATTCATCATGCTCTGGCTGTATTCACAAAGCTGGTTTCTGGACTTCAGTATTCTGGGGGTCAATCTAAGAGAACTTTTTCATATTCGACCTTTCAATCTGAGTGTGGCGGTATGGGTGGGTTTTCTGGCGCTGTTCGGAATTGCTACCGATGATGGCGTACTCATCGGTACCTATTTAATGCAAAGTTTCCGGAAATTCGAGCCCGATTCAATCCAGGCAATCAGGAAGGCGACCATGGAAGCCGGGATAAAGCGGGTACGCCCGGCATTGATGACCACCGCCACGACCGTGTTGGCCTTGATTCCAGTGCTTTCGGCTTCGGGACGGGGAGCAGAAATCATGGTTCCCATGGCCATTCCTTCTTTTGGTGGAATGGTGATTGCCATGCTTACCATTCTGGTGGTACCTGTTTCGTATTCAGCCTTAAAGGAAAAACAGTGGAAATATAAAAATAAAACATAGGATGATGATCCAAATTTAGATCTGGTTAAAAAATTTTATTTTCTAAATATGGATTAACTGTGAGCAAATCCCTTCAAGAAAGAGAAAAATAATCTCAAAATATAGAAATTCGTCTTCGTAAAATAGACAATGAAATACGACCCGGAAAAACATCATTGCCGTTCTATTCGGTTGCTGGGGTATGATTATTCATCACCCGGGGTGTATTTTATTACCATCTGCACCTACTTGCCTGCACATGATGCGTAAGCAGGTAACCGTGAATGTTTGTTTGGCGAAATTTTAGATGGGGAAATGGTATTAAATGAAATTGGAGAAATTGCCAAACAATGTTGGTTGGAAATCCCCAATCATTTTCCGCATGTTCAATTGCACGAATATGTGATTATGCCCAACCATGTGCCTGGGATTGTTATAATAAACGATAATATTGCATCGAAAAACCATTTGCCCAATATTGTAGGGGCGAAAAATCTTTCGCCCCTACGATCCCCAAAACGAACAATTAGATCAATCGTCCGCGGTTTCAAAATTGGTGTAACCAAATGGTTTCGGCATAAAACCGATATTTACAATATCTGGCAACGAAATTATTACGAACACATTATCCGCAATGACCGGGAATTGGAAAAAATCCGGCAATATATCATCAATAATCCATTCTATTGGTAATGAAAAAAAATTATCTAAAATAACAAATTCTCCGCCATCACTAAAATCCTCGATTATTAACTTCAAGATGAACGCAACTAAAAAGGAAAGAGAAGAAAGGCCAACCACCTCTATCACCATGAAGAATTAAAAAATTTTATTATTTCCTGTTCGCAATTATTTATTTAGTTATTAAATTCAGGTTAATGTATTGAAGATTAAAGGATAAAAGATGTCGAAGCGTAAAACGTATATCGAAAAAATGGAGAAACAACTTTTACAATGGGAGAAAGAGATTGATGAGCTAGTGGCCTTGGCCGGGAAGACCAAGGATAATTTGAAAGAAGAGTATAAAACTTCCATTGAAAAAATAAATTCGCGGAAAGCGACGGCTTTAAAACGCCTCACGGAGTTGCGTGAAAGCGGCGAAGATTCCTGGGAAGACTTGAAAAAGGGATTCGAAAACAGCTGGAAAGAATTACGAAGTTCAATTGAACGCGCCAAATCCCGTTTTAATAAAAGCTAAAATTTATCTGTTCCCCTAAATTATCGGAACTCATGGGGAGGGCAAGCAGAGTACCTTTTTGCTTGCTGTTCTATTATGATGAACGATGTCTGTTAACAACTCACACATTTCAACCATACTAAAAGCACTACGGATTTCCATTTATGATGGAGTGTTTGCCCAGAGCTTTGCCATTCTTACCGGCAGTATTTTTTTACCCTCTTTTGCCTTGGTGCTGGGAGCAAATCCATTCCAGATTGGATTATTAGCCTCGATTCCATTCTTTGCCACTCTATCCCAGTTGCCAGGAGCATATTTAATTGAGAAACACCAACAGCGCAAACAACTGGTACTACTGGCCGCCGGCACCGCCCGCTTACTGTGGATTCCTATTGTGCTTAGCAGTTTTTTGTTGGCTGCGCATCGACCAACGCTGGTCTTAAGCATCCTTATTCTCCTGGTCATTGCTTATCATATCTTCGCTCATATTTCCGGGGTCGCCTGGTTATCCTGGATGTCCATGCTGGTGCCTGATGAAATCCGCGGCCGCTACTTTGGTCTGCGCAACAGCGCACTGAGTTTGTTTACCCTGCTCTGCACCATTTTAGGTGGTTATTATCTGGACTGGTTCAAAATACGATTTCCCCAGCTTCCACCTACCCGCTCGTTTGAGATTTTATTTCTGTTGGCAATTATTCTGGCCTTTATCAGTATAACTTTCTTAGTAAAACAACCGGAAATCAGAACTTCACCTCCTCCTGAAAATTATCTGAAAAAACGGTTCATCGCTCCCTGGCGAGATAAAAATTTCAAACAACTTTTACGTTTTGCGGTGATCTGGTCTTTTGGAGTCAACTTTGCCTCCCCGTTTTTCATCGTCTATATGCTGAAGGATTTGCAGTTGAGTTATACCCTGGTGAGCATTTACACCGTCATCTCGGCCGCCGCCGATTTAATGGGGATGTGGGCATGGGGACATTTCTCCGATCAGCTTGGAAATCGAGCCGTCATCATCATCAACAGTTTTGTGGCTACCCTTTTGCCATTTTTGTGGATTTTCACCGATTCAAGCCCGCTGGTTATTTTTCTGTTTATACCTCTCCTGCATTTCATCGGTGGATTTTCCTGGGCGGGATACAACCTCTGTTCGGTTAATCTGGTTTTGAGGATGTCACCCAGGGAAGGGAACTCGGTTTACTTTGCAGCCTGGAATACCGCCAATGGTTTAGCCGCCGGTGCGGGAGCCATAAGCGGTGGTCTGGTCTCCACGATGCTTCATTATTTTCATCACGTTCTTCCTTTTCATTTTCAATCGGATTTAAAGTACATTTTTTTGTTCTCGGCAATTTTGCGTTTAATTTCTTTTGTCGGAGTGCGTCAGGTAAAAGAATTGCCGGTTTCTTCGGTGCGCCGCGCCATTCGAGTACTGCGCAGTATCCGCTCCTGGGCTACCATGATGGGCTATCACCCGGTACTGCACTTTTTCATCGCTTCTGAGCGACTCAAAGAAGAGACAAGCCCCTACTGGCCTATCTGGAGGAGAAAAGATTTATTTGTCAACAAGAAATGATAAATCTGGAATAACGGATAGTTTTTTTATTTAGATGAATATTGCTTTTGCTCCTAAAGAATATGCTTTTAGTCATCGAAGGGTAAAACAGGTTTCATCATCGTTTCATTTTTCACCTACAATATATGTGAAGTTACCAATTTTAACTTGATTTTTTCTGAGCTAAGGCAATAATCGTATTTATTTATATTCTCACTTTATCTAAAATTCTTTCGACAATAGAGGAAATGTGTAAAGGCCAGAAAAGTGATTCTATTGAGATCATAACCGATCACGAAAAAACGAAAGTGAAAAATAATGAACAAAATTATTTCAACCCTTCTTATTCATACCGTGGTATTCTTCTCCGTTATGTTTTCACAGGATGAAGTAAGATTTTTATATAATAACGGATTGGAAGCCGGGAATCAGGGAAATTTCCAATCGGCTCGTGGTGCTTTTAAGAAAGCGCTGGAACTGGATTCACTCTACGTCCCTGCCAAATTCAACCTGCAGGTGGCGGAAGACGCGATTTCGAATCGTCTTCCGGAAGCGGCTGCCCGCTTATATTTCAGAGCCATTCAATTAGGTCAGGCAGATAGCCTGGATAAAAAAATAATTCAACTGAACAAAGCCATTGAACTCAGCCCCACTTTTGGATTGGCCTTCAACGAACGCGGGATCAGTTACGCCAACAAAGCAGAATATGATCTGGCGATTGCTGATTATCATAAGGCCATTCAGCTTTTACCAGACTGGTCAGAAATTTATATTAACCTGGCTCTTTCCTGTGACAAGAGCGAACACTGGGATGAAGCCAGATTGGCTTATCGCAAATTTCTGGAATTGGCTCCTCCGAGCTATGAGTGGTACATTTTCCATGCCCGCCGCCGACTCAACGAATTGCAAAATCCAAATCCGATGCCGCAGGAATAATCAAAATACTCTCCAGAAACTGAAAGCTTTTTCTTTACCATTTGCACCTTGCATATCTGTTCTGTATTTTTCCGAAAAACCAATATCGCGAATACCAATTCGGAAAATATGTTATGGAAAAATTCGTCCTGAAACCTCCCGAATGGAGAGAAGCCACTCATCAGGAAGACCTCGATCGAATCTACCGCGAACAGCAATCCCAGAAAATGATCATTCGGCAATCCACTGCTGCCGAACGAATAGCCCGGTTAAAAAAGATCGAGTCCTGGATCATGGATCATCGTCTGCTGATCCAGGAAGCTATTTATGCTGATTTTCGCAAGCCGAAATTAGAGGTAGAGTCTCAGGAAATATTTGTTACCCTCACGGAGATTAGGCACGCTATCCGTCACCTGAAAAAATGGATAAAGCCCATCCCGGTACGCCGCACGCTTCCGCTCATCCATACCCGCAGCTGGATTGAATATGTCCCCAGAGGCATGGTTTTGATTTTTTCTCCCTGGAACTTTCCTTTCCTGCTCTCCATCGGTCCACTGATTTCAGCCATTGCGGCAGGCAATTGCGTTATGCTCAAACCCTCCGAAATTTCTATTCACACTTCCCGCTTAATTAAGAAAATGATCGGCGAGCTATTTCCAGAAAACGAAATTGCGGTGATCTGCGGCGGAATTGATATCGCTACCGAATTACTCACCTATCCTTTCGATCATATCTATTTTACGGGAAGCAGTGAAGTCGGTAAAAGTGTAATGAAAGCCGCGGCTAAAAATCTATCTTCCATCACCCTCGAATTAGGCGGAAAATCTCCCGCCATCGTCGATCAAACCGCTGACCTGAAAGATGCTGCCAGAAAAATTGTATGGGGAAAATTAATCAATGCCGGACAGAAATGCGTGGCACCCGACTATGTGCTGGTGCAGCGATCAGTTTACTCTGAAGTTATAGAATTGTTGAAATCCAATGTGGCGCGCTCTTATGGAACTGATGAGGTTCAGCGTGCCGCCAGCGCTGACTTGGCCAGAATCATCGACGAGCGTCATTACACGCGACTTAAAAATATGATCACTGAAGCTCTTGCCAAAGGATATAATCTGGTGTGTGGTGGAATCCCCGATAATGGTGACCGCTATGTCCCTCCCACTATTTTAACTGGAAATAATCTCAATCTTCAACTCATGCAGGAAGAGATCTTCGGGCCGGTGTTGCCGGTCATTCCATTCACCTCTTTAGAAATGGCGATCGACATCATCAACCAGCGATCTAAACCTTTAGCAGTGTATATATTCAGCCACGATCGAAAAAATATTCAGACAATTTCCACACATACTCTCTCCGGTGGATTATGCATCAATGAAGTTTCCATTCAATTTATTCATCCCAACTTACCTTTTGGCGGGGTGCGGGAAAGCGGTTTCGGGAATGCCCATGGATATTTCGGATTCAAAACTTTCTCCCATGAACGGGCATACTTAAAAGGCAGTCGCATGAATCCATTGAAATTACTCTATCCCCCTTACAATAACTTTAAAGAAAAGTTAACAGATATTCTGATAAAATATTTTTGAAAATAAATCCAACATTGGTTTTAAACAATTACTCAGTAGGTTTACCGAATCGTACCATTCTTTTGAACTTTCATAATTTTTTTTGAATTCATCCTGATTATACGTTCTACTTTCTGATCAATTAAATTGGAAGGATGAAAAGATCATCGAAATAAAACTAATTTCTCTGGGAAAAGCATGAGTGTCAATTTTGACTATGACCATATCATCATCGGTTCCGGATTTGGCGGTTCAGTAGCTGCCTTACGGTTAGCAGAAAAAGGATACCGGGTGCTGGTGCTGGAAAAAGGAAAATGGTTTTCAGCGCAGGATTTCCCCAAGCGAAACTGGAATGTAAAAAGATGGCTCTGGGTACCCCTGCTGCATTTCTTTGGATTCTTCAAGATTTCCTTTTTCCGACACATCACGATTCTTTCCGGAGTAGGAGTTGGTGGCGGCTCATTGGTTTACGCCAATACTCTACCTCTGCCGCGGGATGAATTTTTTCAGGCCCAAAGTTGGGCACACTTAGCCGATTGGAAAACAGAATTGCGGGAACATTATGAAACCAGCCGAAGGATGATGGGAACTACCACCAACCCACGATTGGAGACAGGTGATCTCGCATTAAAAAAATTGGCAGAAGAGATTGGTAAGGCAGAATATTTTGAGCCCACCCAGGTCGCGGTCTTTTTTGGAGAAGCGGATAAAACGGTGCCTGATCCCTATTTTGGCGGGAAAGGATTGGAGCGAGCTGGCTGTAATTTCTGCGGGGGATGTATGACCGGCTGTCGCTATAACGCTAAAAATACTTTAGATAAAAATTATTTATATTTAGCGCAACAGTCAGGTGCAAAGATCCAGGCAGAAGCAGAGGTATACGATGTTTTACCCATTGGAAATACAGATGGATCCGATGGTTACCAAATCAACTGGAAAAAGTCCACGGGATTCATTAAGAAAAAAGGAAGCTATACCGCTAAAGGAGTTGTCTTTGCTGGCGGTGTGCTGGGAACCATTCCATTGCTGTTAAAACTCCGGCGCTTCTCACTTCCCAACCTCTCTCCACGAGTCGGCTATGGCATCCGCACCAATTCGGAAAGTTTAGTGGGAATAACTACCTTTGACAAAAACACAGTGTTCTCAGATGGTATCGCCATCGGCTCTATTTTACATACCGATCCTCACAGCCATCTTGAGCCAGTGCGCTATGCTTCCGGTTCTGGTTTCTGGCGATTGCTGATGAGTCCGCTGGTGCATGGACCCAATGTATTTATCCGGATTCTGAAGGCGCTGGGAAATTTTCTGGCTCATCCCGTAAAAAACCTGCGTGTAATCTTCGTCTGGAACTGGGCCAAACGGACCCAGATTCTGCTCTTCATGCGCACCCTGGATAGTACCCTGCGATTTTCTCGAGGTCTCTTTGGAATGAAATCAACCATGAGTCAGGGACAGACACCCACTCCCTTTGTCACCGAAGCTAAAGAACTGGCCGAAAAGTATGCCCGACTGGTCAATGCCAAACCGATTGTGCTGCTCACCGAAACCCTGTTCGGGATTCCCACCACCGCTCACATCCTGGGTGGTGCAGTAATGGGCCTGGATGCTAGTGAGGGAGTAATTGATAAAGACCACAGAGTCTTCGGCTATCAGAATATGTATATCTGCGACGGTTCATCTGTATCTGCCAATCCTGGAGTGAATCCATCGTTGACCATCACGGCGCTGGCAGAAAGAGCGATGAGCAAAATTCCTGTAAAAAATAAATTGTAATAAAACTATTATTAAATGTAAATTCAGAAAAATATAATTACGAACTAACGGTATAACATAAATAGATAACCATTCTTTTTATCGCGAAGAATTTTTAGGTAAAAGCACATTATCCTCCTTACCTCTTTCAAGAAGAAAGGAGCAGCGATGATCGAAAACATTAAACTTACCCTGAATGGGAAACCTATCAGTCTGACGGTGGACAGCGACCGCCCGCTGCTGTGGGTGCTGCGCACCGATCTGGGACTCACCGGGGCAAAGTACGGTTGTGGGGAAGGTTACTGCGGGGCCTGCACCGTACTGGTGAATAACGAAGCCTTGCGTTCCTGTCAACTGACCATGAAAGATGTTCTGAACAAAAAAGTGGTCACCATCGAAGGGTTGGCGAAAAATGGTGATCTGCATCCTTTGCAAAAAGCCTTCATGGCGCATGATGCTCTGCAGTGCGGTTACTGTACGCCGGGAATGATCATAAATGCATATGCTTTTCTACTGAAAAATCCCCGACCTTCAGAATCTCAGATTATTGCTGAGATGGATAATAATCTTTGCCGATGTGGCGCCCATGTCCGTATCATTAAAGCCATTCAAACTGCTGCTCAAGAAATGGGAGGAAAGAAAAAATGAATAACGATCAAATTTATAAAAGCGATTTCTCAGACAATGCTTCCGATTTCCAGATGGATCGACGGGAATTCCTGAAATTAACCGGTGGTGGAATTTTCATTTTATTCAGCCTCTGGGAATCTTCTCCTTTCCTGGAAGAACTGCAGGCTCAGGGCCGGGAACTGCCCACCGACTTTAATGCTTTTCTCAAGATCGGTGAAGATGGCCGGGTTTCCCTGTTTACCGGCAAGATCGAAATGGGACAGGGCGTAATCACCTCTCTGGCTCAGATGTTGGCCGATGAGCTGGACGTGTCAGTAGAAAATATCGATATGGTGATGGGCGATACGGATCTCTGTCCCTGGGACATGGGCACATTTGGGTCGCGCACCACAAGATTTTTTGGTCCCCCCCTGCGTGCGGCAGGGGCGGAAGCCCGCTGGGTTCTGCTGGAATTGGCCGCCGAAAAACTCAATCTACCACTCACCGAGCTCATTGTGGAAAATGGGATTGTCTTCGATAAAACCAATCGTAAACGACAGGTCTCGTACGCTGAACTCACTAAAGGAAAAAGAATTGAGCGGAAACTTACCGAAAAAGTAGAGGTGAAATCACCCGATGAATTTAAAATCATAAACCGTCCTTTCCTTCGTCGGGATGCCCGTGCAAAGGTAACCGGTCAGGCCAAATTTGCCAGTGACCTCCAGTTCCCTGATATGTTGTATGCCAGAATATTACGGCCACCATCTCACGATGCTAAACTTATAGAAGTTGACCTAACCGCTGCACAACAGATGGAAGGGGTGCAAATCATCCATGAGGGTGATTTTATTGCCGTTCTGCACAAATATCCAGATGTAGCAGAAAATGCATTACAAAAAATAAAAGCTCGTTTTAATGTCCCTGAATCCAATCTGAATGAAAATACGATCTTTGACCATCTTTTACGCGTGGCTCCAGAGGGGGAGACGGTGGCGGAAGGTGGTGACCTAACTACTGGAGAGAATGAATCCGCCACTATTGTCGAAGGAACATATTTCGATGGTTATAAAGCCCATGCCCCCATCGAACCGCACACCGCAGTGGCAAAAATTGAAGGTGATAGAGTGATTGTCTGGCCATCATCGCAAACTCCCTTCCCGGCTAAAGAAGAGATAGCGAAAGCCCTGGGAATTCCTCCTGAAAAGGTACGGATTATCTCTCCTTTTGTGGGTGGTGGGTTTGGTGGGAAGAGCCGCAATCGGCAGGCAGTGGAAGCTGCTCGTCTGACGAAACTAACCGGCAGGCCAGTACAGGTGGCCTGGAGCCGTCAGGAAGAATTTTTCTATGATTCTTTCCGACCAGCCGCCGTGGTAAAGATCAAATCCGGAATCGATAGTGAGGGTCGCATCAGATTATGGGACTATCATGTCTATTTTGCCGGTAATAGAGGTTCTCAGCATTTCTATAACATTCCCCATCATCAGACCTTATCGCATGGATCAGGTTGGGGTGGTGCTCCCGGAACCCATCCCTTTGCCACCGGAGCCTGGCGAGCGCCGGCTAATAACACCAATACCTTCGCGCGGGAATCACAGATTGATATGATGGCCGCCAGAGCCAAACAGGATCCGCTGGAGTTCCGGTTAAAAAATTTAACTAATGAAAAATTCATCCGGGTCTTAAAAGCAGCGGCCGAAAAATTCAATTGGAAACCGGCTCCCACACCCAGCGGTCGCGGGTGGGGAATTGCCCTGGGCATTGATTCAGGTACCTACGTAGCGACTATTGCCGAAGTAGAAGTGGATAAAAACACCGGGGAAGTACAGGTGAAACGGGTGGTTTGTGCGCAGGATATGGGTCTGGTTATCAATCCGCAGGGGGCCACGATTCAGATGGAAGGATGCATTACCATGGGATTGGGCTATGCATTAAAAGAAGACATCCATTTCCGCGGCGGGCAAATCCTCAATGAGAATTTCGATACTTATCATATTCCGCGCTTCTCCTGGCTGCCTGAAATTGAGACGATAATCATTGATGATAAAAGCGCTCCGGCTCAGGGCGGTGGCGAGCCAGCCATCATCACCATGGGCGGAGCAATTGCCAATGCCATCTATGATGCGGTGGGCGTCCGGGTTTATCAAATGCCGATGACGCCGGAACGAATCAAAGAAGCACTGACCAAAAGCGACCGTTATTAGTTAATAGTTTATAGTTTAAAAATAGTATAGACGGTTATCTTTTTGGGGCTCTGCTCTATTCGATTAGTTCTTTGCCTTTTGCACATTCTAGCTCATAGCTAACGCTGAACTCATTGAAGACTAGCGGTCCAGGACAAGAATCATTGGATTTTACACCAAGCCTGTGATTTGCAAATCCTGTTGTCTAACCAAAAATTCCACCTGTTGCCGGAAGATGTGGAATATGATGTGGTCGGAAAAGAATTCCAGAAAGAGTCTCAGGATAAGGTTGTCGACCGGGCGGTTAAGATTGTGGATCTGCTGATTAAGGTTTTAGGGCAAATGAACTTGGGTAGAGATGAACGGAAAGCTGAAATTTTAGCTAAGATTGGTACTGTTTTAGAGAAGGAATTGGCTGATTATGAATTGGATTTTCAGGAAATGAAAGACATTACTCCGGAAGAAATTGAACAGGTCAAACAGTCCAAAATGGAAGAAGAAATGGCCAAGTTTGCAATTACAGCCCCAAAGTCAGGAGAATAGGTAATGACCGAAGAACAGGAAAAGACGATTCGTGATATTGTTGGTATGATTAAAAAACTGAACGGTGGGTCGTTACCAGAAAACTTTGATTTTCGTTTGGAGGTTCGCAGTAAACGGTTCAATCAGATGAGAATTACCGATGTAGGAGAGGAAAAGAATTTAATTAAGAAATTTAGATTGAGAATTTGACCTTAGCTCCCCGCACCCCGAAGTCCTGCCATTTTGGAAGGTGGTGAGGCTAAGGAAGAAAAAGTTTGTGAATAAAGTGATTTTCCTTGACATTTTGGATATTTTTGATTAATATATGTTAAATATTTTTAATTTGGTTCATCCTATTAATGCGTACCTGGATTTATGAATACTATAAATTTTCAGGAGAAAGTTATTCATGTTTCGGAATCCGTAAGCTTGTTTTTTCAAGGTCTTAATCTTGTTAATAATTCCTTCGGTA